>OGOU01000618.1_pt1 | contig 30796 bp, 32 predicted proteins | sample 1552721 | NCBI WGS metagenome assembly OGOU01 (sample SAMEA2580176, study PRJEB22360) | human gut metagenome | biome: human gut; feature: human-associated habitat; material: faeces | place: Denmark | collected 2008/2010
ATATAGAAAAAGTCATAGCAGACGTGGTATAATGAAGTAACCACACACCAAAAACCACGGTGGACTGCTATGACTCAAGAATAGTATACGTCAAAAGGAAGAAAATTTCAACAGGTAAATGATAAAATTAAATTGTACAGTAAAAAATAAAGAAAAAACATAGCAAGTATGGTATAATTGAAGTGTCAATAAACAAAGGATCAAGGAGCCTGCTATGATACCATAAGAAGGAGAAATTTAACATCTGACTGAAAAATATGCACAAATCGAAATATTGTTGAAACAGTGCTTAACAAAGGTCGAAATTATTAAGGCAGTTGGTATTTCTCACTTTTCTATACTTGGAAAATTTTCTATGTCGGGAAATTATAAAATAATTTATAGACAAATTTATTTACATATGATATTATTAATTGTACAGATTGGCAGAAGGGGGGAACAACTTTTCTGATTTAATGAAAAGAATATTTACAAGTCCTATAAACTAAATTGTAATTTGACTTTTTTAAATTTTGTTTAAGCGGTATCTTATTGATTAACAACAACTACAAAGCTCTATAGACGTAATCTCAGTTAAACATTTTTGCAGTAGATCAACTAACCAATCCACAGCATCTCTTAAAGCGCAGTAAATTTGTCCTTGGAGAGGTATATAGAAAACTACTGCTTTCTAATAGAAGGAGACAATAGTATGAAAAAGCAATATTTAAAATTTCCTGCAATTATTTCACTTCTGCTCACTACATCCTTTATTTTTAATTTAACGGTTATGGCGCAGACAAATGATGATGCAGGCATTGAAAAATTGCCTGAAAGCTACAGTTCTGTTGAGCAAGGCTACATAACATCTGTAAAAAACCAGGGAAATACGGGTACCTGCTGGGCGCACGCAGCAATAGCAGCCTGTGAAGCAAGCCTTATTAAAAACAACGGATATACAAGGGATTTGAATCTTTCCGAACTTAATATGGCATTCTCTTCATATCATACAATGACAGATAAACTTGGATTGTTTGACAGCGAAACGGTGTCACTGATTGATTATATTTACGGCGGCGGAAATTATGATACGGCTATGATGACGCTTGCCAACTGGAACGGTGTTGTCAGTGAACAAGCAAATCATTCTCAGTACACAAGCGAAAAACTGCACTTAAATAATGCTCAGGAATTTGATGTTTATAACAAAGAATCCCAGTACTGCTACGATGAGGTGCACCTGAGTAACTGCTATTCTGTATCCGGTGATGACATCAATAACATAAAAAAGTGTGTATTGAAATTTGCTGCAGGCGCTACTCATATCAATGTGGATAATTATAATGAAGATTCCTTTGCATATTATTCCCCTTATTATTTATTGCTGACCGGTTCTGAACATGGTGTTGCTATAGTAGGCTGGGATGATAATTTTCCGAAAGAATGCTGTAGCATTAACGGTGAGATGCCGAAAAATGACGGCGCATGGTTAATTAAAAACAGTTGGGGAACTGATTGCGGAATGGACGGATATATGTGGGTTTCCTACGAGGATGCATATGTAATTAATGACGGCGTTACATTTTTTGAATTTGAATCGGCTGACAATTACACATATAATTACGGATATGATGATTTAACAGGAAAATATTCAATCAATAATCAGGGTGTTAAGGTTGGCAATGATGTAAAAATGGCAAACGTATTTACCGCTCAGGGCGATAATGAGCAGCTGAAAGCATTTTCATTTTACACAACTAACGAGAATCTTAATTACGATGCGTATATTTATACGGGCTTAACACAAAGCAATTCACCGACAGAGGGCTTGCCGGTTGCAAGTGTGTCGGGTAATATCCCGCTAAAGGGTTATCACACTATAAAGCTTGATAAGCCGATAAGCCTTGAAAAGGGAGAAAAGTTTTCTGTTGTAATAAGGCTTTTCAGCAATGATATCGACACAGATATTTTAGTAAATATTGATATGCAGAATGACCACCAGGAGATAATGAGTAATGAGGATATAAAGGTATCTGATTTTGGAGAAAGCTTTTACTGTACCGATGCTGACAACTGGGTGGATTTAAAGAATGTTCTCAAAGGCAATATGAGAATCAAGGCATTTACAGACGCTGATGAAAAGACAGAATCTGAAAAGGACGAATACAGCAAGTACAAAGGCTATACCCGTGAACAGCTTATTGAGATGCTTAAAAAGGATATTGAAATATCTGATGATTATATATGCACCTCATATACTTACAGCAGAGAATCAATTAATACTTTGATAAAGCTGGTTGGATATGCAGAGGAAGTTGTAAATAACAGCGACCTGTTCCTTGCAGTTGAACTATCAGGACTTCATAACAAGCTGGATAGTCAGATGAATAATATGCAGCCTTTCACTATGGCTGAGGATTTGGCGGTTTACTACAACGGAATACTCAGTGTGCCTTATTATGACAGTGCAAACGGTTGGGAAAATTTTATATCCATATATAATGAGGCTGTAGAAGCAAGTGAGCAGGGATTGATTAATGACATCATCTATTTTGATTATTATGAGAAAACAAGGACTGCCTACATTGAATATATGGATGAAGCGGTAGCAAACGGATACAATTTTAGCCATCTTCAGAATTATGGAGATATAAACAATGATTCAAAAATAGATATAAATGATGTCACATATCTGCAAAATATATTGGCAGAGGCAGTATCGGATGATTTTTATTCCCATTATAATTCTGATGTAAACAATGACGGTAAAATTGATATATCAGATGTAACGGCGATTCAGGAGTACCTATGTTGTCTTTATGACCATTTTGCTGTTTATGACTATGACTTCAACGGTATTGATAACTATAATGATACCATATCCAAGGAAGAAGCAGAAAAATACTTGAGTGATGTATTGCAAACTGCGGAGGAATGGGAGAACTTTCCTTATATAAATATGAGCGAGGATGTGGATGTAATCAAAACAAAAATGATTTATCGGGACGGAAAGCTTGCATTGGAAAACGCAGACAGCTTTAAGCCTTATGAGTTGCTTTTTAAGGCAAGAAATATGCTGCAATGCTTCATGGGCGGAGGAAAGGGATAAATTATAATAGTGGTATTATGTTGTTTGAAGAAATCAGTTAAAGGCAGAAAATCTTGATGTTTATGGCAGTGATGTATATAGCATAATGTCTGAAGCAAAAAGAGAAATAGATAGGTTATTTATTTAAAATTTGAAGAAACAGAATTAGATTGTATAGTTTAATTAAAGATAAATGATGTGTCATAAAAATCGGAGGTGAGTATGTGAAATATATGAAAATTTTTTGTGTGAATATTAGTGCTGTTTTATTTTTATTATGTGTTCTAAGTGGTTGCAGTAATACAATAGAAATTGATGAAGATAGTATGTATAATTTTGTCAAGTATCAAAATGAAGAAGTATTTGATATTGAGCAAATAAATCTTAATAACAGTTTGAGTAAAAGTTGCATATCATATAAATTTACATATATTTCTGATAATTACCAAGTGAAAGCTTATATTTCAATTCCGTTGGAATTTATTGAAAATCATTCTCCGGGAAAATGTATTCTATATAACAGAGGAGGTAACAGTAAAATAGGCTTACTAAAAGATGAAGATACGGCAAAACTTTGCGCAGCTACAAACTGTATTATTATTGCTTCGCAATACAGAGGCGCTGACGGTGGAAGCGGTAAAGACGAGTTTGGCGGTAAAGATCTTAATGATGTAATAAAGTTAATTGATTTGTGTGAAACACATTTTAACTTTATTGATATGGAGGATTTTTGTGTTGCAGGGGTTTCTCGTGGTGGAATGATGGCTTATATGACTGTCAAACAGGATGATCGAGTTAAAAAAATTATAGCTGTATCTGCCGTTAGTGATTTGTTTAAATCTTACGAAGATCGTGAAGATATGCAAAAAGTTCTCTACAACTATATAGGCGCAACTCCCGAACAAAATCCTGATGAATATGAAAAAAGATCTGCTATTTATTGGGCAGAGGAAATTACTGTACCAGTGTTAATTATTCACAGCAAATATGATGAACAAGTTTCTTTTTCACAAGCAGAAGATTTATATGAAAAATTAAAACAAAATAATACCGAAGTATCTTTTAATGAGCGTGATGATAATATACATGGCTTAAGTGAAAGGGATCGTGATGTAGTATTGGATTGGATAAACTCAAAAAATTAAACTATGAATGAACAAGCGGCAGCGAGATAAGCTGTCGCTTGTTTTCTATAACCGTCAATGCCCACAACTATGCTAACCGCAATGAATAGAAATAGAGCTTTTAATATGCACTCCAAAGGTCAGAAATTTTGGAGTGCATATTTTTTATTATTTTATGCGTATGCTGTGAGCATATTTGACGGTATTTAAACGGTTGCTCATAAAATTCCATTTTTAAGAACTTATATTAAATAATTTTAGATTTGTTGGGCAGACTAATGATGAATGAATTTGACGGAAAATTGACTGAAAATAAGCGGCCGGTTAATAATTACAGTATATTATCAGTCAAAATACATAAAAATTAATTTATAATATGATGTAATATTACTGAATTTAAAGTTTTGTGAATTATTTTGAAATATTTTGCTTGACTTTGACTGATTGGGTGATATAATATAATCAAGAGGTGAAGATAATGCTTACTCAGGAAAGATACCAGACCATTCTGCAGGTATTAAACGAAAAAAATACAGTAACGGTGCAGGAGCTTACAAAGCTTTTGAATACCTCGGAGTCAACCATTAGGCGCGATTTGACTACCCTTGATGAAATGGGTAAGCTCAATAAGGTTTTCGGCGGGGCTACTTCAATACATCAGCTCTCGGGAGCATATGAGGCTGATGTGGAGTCGAGAGAAAACATAATGCTTGAAGAAAAGCGTGAAATTGCAATCTACTGCGCTAAACTCATTACTGATTCGGATTTTGTATATATAGACGCAGGCACAACAACTGAGATTCTTACAGATTACATTACCAATAAAAACGCAACATATGTTACAAACGGCATTAGTCACGCTAAAAAGCTTGTAAGAAAAGGCTTTAAAACCTACACAATCGGCGGCAGAATAAAGCCGGCAACCGAGGCGATAGTAGGCAGTGAAGGAGTCAGGTCTTTAAAAATGTTTAACTTTACAAAGGCTTTTATGGGCACCAACGGCATAGAGATAAATGCAGGCTTCACAACCCCTGATATGGAAGAAAGTATAATTAAGGAAGAAGCAATCAGGCACAGCTATATGACCTTTGTGCTCGCTGACAATACAAAATTCAGAAAGGTATTTCCGATTACCTTTGCACAGCTAAAGGATTGCTGTATAATAACCGACAGTCTGCCGTACAGTGAGTTTTCGGAAAAAACTATAATCAAGGAGGTTATGAGGTGATTTACACAGTTACGCTGAATCCGTCTATTGATTATATTGTACGCCTTGATTCGCTCAAAATAGGCGTTACAAACAGAACTACAAGCGAGGAGTATTATATGGGAGGAAAGGGTATTAATGTTTCCTGCGTTCTCGCTGAGCTGGGTATCAAAAGCACGGCTATTGGTTTTGTAGCAGGATTTACAGGAGAGGCAATCGAAAAAGGTCTTAGAAATCCAAAAATTACCGCAGATTTTATCACATTGAAAAGCGGAATTTCACGAATTAATATTAAAATCAAGGCAGGGGAGGAAACTGAAATCAACTGTCAGGGACCTCACATTGACGAAGAGGAGCTTTTAAATCTCTTTGACAAAATTGACAATATCCAGAGCGGCGACACCCTCATAATTGCAGGCAATGTTCCGAACAGCCTGCCATCAGATGTGTACGAAAGAATTATTGAAAGGCTAAAGGACAGGGACATAAGACTTGTGGTTGACGCTACGAGAATGTTGCTTGTCAATTCTTTGAAATACAAGCCTTTTTTGATAAAGCCAAACCGTCAAGAGCTTTCGGAGATTTTTAATACTAAGGTTGAAAACGAGGAAGATGTAATTAAATATGCTCGGGAGCTAAGAAAAATGGGCGCAAAAAATGTTCTCGTTTCCCTCGGCGGCGACGGTGCTCTGCTTGCAGATGAGTACGGAGAGATTCGTAAGCAGGGTGTTGTCAAAGGCAAGGTGCTCAACACCGTTGGCTCGGGAGATTCAATGGTTGCAGGATTTATCGCAGGATATATTGAAAAGAATGATTATGCCTATGCCTTAAAGCTTGGAAGCGCCTGTGGAAATGCAACGGCATTTTTAAACGGGCTTGCCACAAAGGATAAGATTGAAGAATTACTTGCTCGGTTCTGAACGGGTGTAAATAAAAAAGGAGAATGTATTATGCGTATTACTGATTTATTAAAGCAAAGCTCTATTGCAATTAATGTTTCAGTGCAGTCAAAGCAGGCTGCAATCGACAGGCTTGTTTCACTTCACAAGAAGAGCGGAAACCTTGTGAATGCGGACGAGTTTAAAAAAGGCATTCTTGCAAGAGAGGAGGTGGGAACAACGGCTGTAGGTATGGAGGTTGCCATTCCTCATGCAAAGAGCACGGCGGTTAAGGCTCCCGCACTTGCGGCAATCACAGTTCCCGACGGCGTAGATTACGGCGCTCCCGACGGTCAGCCCTGTAAGCTCATCTTTATGATAGCCGCTACCACAGACGGAGATGTTCATCTTGAGGTGCTTGCAAGACTTATGCAGCTTTTAATGCACGAGGATTTTACGGCAAATCTCAAAAAAGCAAAATCTCCAAAGGAGTTTATCTCAATCATAGACGCTAAGGAGAGAGAAAAATTCCCGGAAGAAGCCGCAGCACCTGCTCCCGCAGAGCAAAAGGGCGGATACAGAGTTCTCGCAGTTACAGCTTGCCCAACGGGAATTGCACACACATATATGGCGGCAGAGTCGCTTGTTAAGGCAGGCGAAAAAATGGGCATTACCATTAAGGTAGAAACCAACGGCTCAGGCGGTGCAAAGAATGTACTTACGGCTGAAGAAATTGCAAACTGCGACGGCATCATTATTGCTGCGGATAAGAATGTAGAAACAGCACGTTTTAACGGCAAGCCGGTTTTCTCAACAAAGGTTGCGGACGGTATTCATAAGCCGGAGGAGCTGATTAATAAAATAATCAACGGCGAAGCTTCGGTTTATCATTCACATTCAAAGAGCCAATCTCAGGAGTCTTCTGGCTCAGATGAAAGCATTGGCAGACAGCTTTATAAGCACCTTATGAACGGTGTTTCGCATATGCTGCCGTTCGTAGTTGCCGGCGGAATATTTATTGCAATAGCCTTTCTCATAGACACATTTGCAGGCAACGCAGGAACAGCAGATTTTGGTTCGGTAAATCCTGTGGCGGCTTGGTTTAAAACTATAGGCGGATATGCATTTAATGTAATGGTTCCTATACTTGCCGGATTTATTGCAATGTCGATAGCCGACCGACCGGGCTTACTCGTAGGTCTTGTAGGCGGATTCCTTGCAACCTCAGGCTCAACCTTTGCTTTGCCGGGCGGCGATGTTCCGTCAGGTTTCCTCGGTGGCTTGCTCGCAGGCTTTGCAGGTGGTTACCTCCTTCTTTTGGTTGAAAAGCTCTGTGACAAAATGCCTGCTTCCCTTGAGGGAATTAAGCCGGTGCTGATTTATCCACTTGCAGGTCTTGGCTTGGTAGGAGTTATGATGTGCGCCGTAAACCCTGTAATGGGCGCAATCAACACAGCTATGACAAACGCTCTGGAGGCAATGGCAAGCAACGAAGCACTTATGGTTCCGCTGTGCGCACTCCTTGCGGCAATGATGGCTATAGATATGGGCGGCCCATTCAACAAGGCGGCTTATGTATTTGCAACAGGCGCACTTTCATCAGGCATAGACGCAGCATATATGATAATGGCAGCCGTAATGATTGGCGGTATGGTTCCTCCGATAGCTATTGCACTTTCAAACACATTCTTCAAGAGCAGATGGACTCCTGATGAAAGAAAGAACGCAACAGTAAACTACATTATGGGACTGTCATTCGTAACAGAGGGCGCAATCCCATATGCAGCAGGTCATCCGTTGCAGGTTATCCCAAGCTGTGTTGTAGGCTCGGCTGTTGCAGGAGCACTTTCAGCAGTATTCGGTTGTACGCTTATGGCTCCTCACGGTGGAATTTTCGTAGTAGCTACAATCGGCAATCCGTTGCTCTACTTTGTGGCTCTGGCTGTCGGCTCTGTAATAGGTATGTTTATGCTCGCACTTCTCAAGAAGCCGATTGACAAACAGGTAAAAAAAGCTAAATAATTTTGCTAAAGCCTTTCAAATTTTTGCAAATTGTGATAAACTATCAATGAGACAGGGATATTTTCCCTGCCAAGTGAAAAAATATTTTTAAAATTATTATAAAACAATAAAGGAGTTTTTATTATGGTATCAAAAAAGCTTACATTAAAAAATGCAACAGGTTTTCATATGCGTCCGGCATCTGTTTTTGCCGCAGAGATGGCAAAGTTTAAGAGCGATGTAATTATCGATTTTAACTCAAACAAAATCAATGCAAAAAGTCTTTTAAATATTATTGCAGCCTGCATTAAGTGTGGCAGTGAGTTTGTTATTGAGTGCAGCGGAGAGGACGAGAACGAGGCACTTGCAAAGGCAGAGGAGCTTATCGAAGGCGGGTTCGGTGAGTAATAAAGACGGAGAGCGTGTTTTTATCGACACGCTTTCTTTCTAACAAATGAAAGCAGGTGAAGTTATGTTACACGGAACAGCCGCTTCTGAGGGTATAGGACTTGGCAGGGTACTTATTTTAGAAGAAGCAAACCTTGAATATAAAAAAGTGACAGTTGAAGATACGCAGGCGGAGCTTAATCGCTTTAGAAATGCGGTTCGGATATTCTGCGACAACACCTCGGCACAGGCAAAAGCCTTAAAGGAGTCGGCAGGAGAAAAAGAGGCTGAAATCCTTGAGGGACACATTCAGATGATGAAAGACCCGTATATGTGCGGCGAAATTGAAAAGCTGATTGATAACGGACAGTGTGCCGAGTCAGCTCTTGAATATATGTGCGGCATTTTTATTTCAATGTTTTCGGCTACAGACGATGAGCTCACTCAGCAGAGGGCGGCAGACGTAAAAGACCTCAAAACAAGTATGCTCTGTATTCTGCTCGGAGTAAAGGAGGTAAAGCTGTCGGCGGTGCCAAAGGGTACGGTTGTTGTAGCCAAGGAGCTTACCCCGTCAATGACTGCCGGAATAAACAAGGAAAACATTGTCGGCATCATTACCGAAACAGGCGGAAAAACCTCTCATTCTGCAATTTTAGCCAGAGCACTCGAAATTCCTGCGGTTCTCAGCGTAATCGGTGCGGTGTCAAAGCTTTCGGCAGGTGAATTTGTAATAGTTGACGGCTCACAGGGCGTTGTAATTGACGAGCCTGACGAGGCAACTGTACGGGAATATGAAGCAAAGAGGGTTAATTTTCTCAAGGAGCGCAGGGAGCTTGAAAACTTCAGGGGCAAGGCTACCAAATCCGCAAGCGGAGAGGAATACGAGCTTTGCTGTAATATAGGCAAGCCGGAGGACGCAGTAAAGGCAGTTGAGGCTGACGGCGAGGGCGTGGGGCTGTTCAGAACAGAGTTCTTATTTATGGACAGAAATTCCCTTCCCACAGAGGACGAGCAGTTTGAAGCCTATAAAAAGGCGGCTCTTGCATTAAAGGGCAAGCCGCTTATAATCAGAACCCTTGATATAGGCGGAGATAAGGAGATACCCTATCTCGGACTTAAAAAAGAGGAAAATCCTTTCCTTGGATTCAGGGCAATCAGATATTGCTTAAAGAATAAAGATATGTTTAAATCTCAGCTTAAAGCCATACTGAGGGCGAGTGCGTACGGTGATGTAAGAATTATGTTCCCGCTTATCACAGCGGTTGAGGAGCTGAGAGAGGGCAAAGCACTTGTCGAGGAGGCTAAGGGCGAGCTTAAAGAACAGGGTGTGAATTTCAACGAAAACATCCCCGTTGGCATTATGACCGAAACCTCGGCGGCGGTGATGATTGCGGATATTTTGGCAAAGGAATCCGACTTTTTCAGCATCGGCACAAATGATTTGACAGGCTATACAATGGTTTGCGACAGGGGCAATGACGATGTTGCATACCTGTATTCACCGTTGCAGCCGAGCGTGCTCAGAGGAATTAAGCATATTATCGACTGCGCAAATCAGAACAATATTCCCGTGGGTATGTGCGGCGAGGCGGCGGCTAACCCAATGATGATACCGTTGCTCATATCCTTTGGATTAACCGAATTCAGCGTGTCTGCGCCGTCGGTGCTAAAGGTTAGAAAACTTATTTCAAAATGGACTAAGCAGGAGGCAGACAGCGTTTCCGATGAGGTTTTGAGAATGAGCACGGCAAAGGAAATTGAAAATTATTTAAAGACTAAAATATAATATTTTTAGCCCGAGCAGATAGTTTTGTTTTAATTCAAAACTTTTTGTGCCCGGAATTTAGTTTTATTTAACCTTTTGCTAAACTGCTTTTTCAAGTTCTCGGCGGAGTCTGCATATTATCTTTTTTTCTAATCTGGAAATATACGACTGAGAAATCCCGAGTTTGTCGGCAACCTGCTTTTGGGTGTGTTCTTTTTTGCCGTTCAGCCCGAACCTTAATTCCATAATCAGACATTCACGCTTATTAAGCCTTGACACGGCCTGCAAAACAAGACTTCTTTCCAATTCGTTTTCTATATCCTTATTTACAAGGTCGGGGTCGCTGCCAAGAATGTCGCAGAGCAAAAGCTCGTTGCCGTCCCAGTCGGTGTTGAGCGGTTCGTCAATAGATACCTCATTTTTGAGCTGTGAGGATTTGCGCAAAAACATCAGAATTTCATTTTCAATGCAGCGTGAGGCATATGTAGCAAGCTTGATGTTTTTTTCGGGTGAAAAGGTCTTTACCGCCTTGATAAGTCCTATAGTGCCTATCGAAATCAAGTCCTCTGCGCTTGCACTCGGAGAATCATATTTTTTGGCAATATAAACCACAAGTCTTAGGTTATGTGTAATAAGAACTTCTCTAGCGCTGTTATCGCCGTTAATTATTTTAAGCATTATTGAGCTTTCTTCGTCTTTAGTAAGGGGAGCGGGGAGGGTTTCACTGCCGTTAATGTAAAAAACCTCATCTTCAAAATTAAAAAATAATCTGATTTTCCTTAAAAGCTGCATAATTTTCATTACAATCTCTCCTGTCAGTCAGTAATAAGCTCGCTCGGCACTATTGCCTTTATGTCGCCTTTTAAAATATTTTCGCATATTCCTATGTAAGCTGTATCATTCGCCGCCTTTCCGTCAATAATAATTCTGTCAGCACAAAATCCCTCTAATAATCCGTTTCCACCAAGACTTGTAAAGGGAATTATTCTGACCTTTTCCTTGTTCGGTATAAAATCCCTGAAAATTTCCTTTTCAGCCACAATAACGCTTTTTCCTGAAAAAGGCTCTTTTACATTACAGCCTGTGTCAAGCTTAGCACTGAAAATAAAGTGTTTTTCGCCGACATAGATTTCAATATTATGAATATCTGTACCGTAAACACTTTTCGTCAGTCTTTTTACTGCAAGCAGAATATAATAGCAAACAAGGGTAAGCGCTATGAGCAGCAGCGGGGAAATGTCAAAGTAAACTACATCATTATATATTCCCATACCGCTCGGGTTGAATGTGAGGTAAATAAAAATTATTATACCGCCGAAAGTAAAGGAAAGAGTGAAAAACACAAGAACCCTCTTTATATAGGTCTTGAGCCTGCTTCTGCCAAAGGAAATAAAAATCAACAGCATTGCAGATGCTAAATCGGTGAGAATATTAAGTCCGAACGGCATAACAGGGAGCAGAGCAGTAAGGCTGAAAATTCCTCCGACAGCACTTCCGATTAATATTCTGTAATATTTTGCATTTGAACCGATTATTTTCTTTGTGAGCATAAGAAGAAAATAATCTATAAAAATATTAACCGTAACCAGAACATCTATATAAATATTGTTCATATAATCCCCCTCAAATATTATTGCATACATATAAAAGAATAAATGTCAAAATCTGTACAGGAGGTTAAATTATGCTTGCCGGTATCATTATTGGGGTATTCATTGGAGGAATTGTAGGGGTTAGTGTGATGTGTCTGTTTTATTTATCCTGACATAAAACAGCACAAAATGAAAACGGCTGAGTCTTTTATATAACTCAGCCGTTTTAATTTTTTTATATTATGATTTTATGATTTCAGATTTCTGTTGCCCATAAAGAGGATTGCAAGCATTCCCGAGCCGACGTGCGAGCCGATAACCGGGCCAATGTCGCAAATATAGGATTTTTTACACATTCCTTTAATTCTTTTCTGAAGCTCAAGCGCACCTGCTTTGTTGTCGGCGTGTCCGATGAAAACAATTTGACTTTTCGGATTTTCAGAGTCACGCTCAAAGTGAGAAACAAGCGAATTAATAACGTTGCTTGAGCCTCTGACCTTTCCCACGTTGATTAGGCGTCCGCCTTCGTCAACGCTTATTAAGGGTCTTATCTGCAAAGCCTTGCCAAAGGTAGCGGCAACAGCAGAAATTCTTCCGCCCTTTTTCAAATGGTCAAGGTCTTCAACAATAAACCAATGACAAACCTTCAGCTTAATTTCATTTATATAGCTTTCAAGCTCATCTATAGTAGCTCCGTCTTTGTATTTCTGGGCGGAATGATAAATCAGATAACCCAGTCCTAAAGAGTCGCACATAGTATCAATAATAACCATTTTTCTGTCCGGATATTTTTCCTGCAAATCCTTTACAGCCATAAGACAGGTGTTATAGCTTCCGCTCAGACCGGTGCAGATACCGGCATAAAGAATATCCTTGCCTGCCTTAAGATACGGTTCAAAGTAATTCATAAACCCATTGTAGTTTATCTGTGTGGTTTTGGAATCAATACCACTTTTAAGCTTTGAATAAAAATCATCAAGGCTCATCATTCTTGCGTCGGGATAATGAAGGTAGGATTTATCCTCCATACTGAATTCCATCGGCAAAACCTCAATATTCAGCTCTTTGACCATATCAGCAGAAAGGTCGCAGGAAGAATCGGTCATAAAAACATAATCCATAAAAGCATCTCCTTTGCTGTTATTTTTGTCATACAAATATATTTTATCAAATATATATATAAAAGTCAACGAAAGGTGGGCTTTTTTATGAATTGCAGACTTACCGATATGCGGCACAAAGAGGTAATAAGCGCCTGCGACGGGTGCAGAATTGGCTTTGTTGATGATGTTATAGTAGATACCAAATGCGCCAAAATTGTTTCTATTGTAATTTTTGGCAGAAGAAGCTTCTGGGGATTATTCGGAAAATGCGAGGATTATATAATTCCGTGGGAGAAAATTGAACTTATAGGCGAGGATACTATTATTATTTCCTGTTCAATGCCAAATCCTGTAAAAAGGTGCAAAAAGCCCGGATTTAAAGAGAAATTCTGAAAAATTTATTTTCTACCTATCTCGCATAATGAACGAATTATCAAATTGACTTTTGTGTAAAATATCTAAATGTTATTGTAAAAAAGAATTATAAAACCTGTTTGTTACATTAAAATTACAATAATTACAGAAGATAACAAGCCGAAAAATTTGCATTTTGCCAAAAAGTGTGGTTTAATAACAACGAATTGTGTGTTTGATAAAATTTTAACGACTAAAGGAAGTCGCATACAGCACGGCTGAGGGTATTTGCAGTGCTTTATGCTAAATCACAGGGAGGATAAATTTTTGAGAACAAATAATAAACATACTTATAATGGCAAACATAATGGCAAAAAGCAGGATAATGTAAAAAAGACAAGCAGAGCACTTAAACCAATTTCTTTTGTAAGTGCAGTAATACTGGCATCTGCTTGCTTACTCATTCCTACAACAACACTTGCGCCAAGTGTTGACGCTTATGCTGACAGCAGAGCGGCTGCATATTCTGTAGGCGGAATCGATACTTTTTCTCAGTCAATAGCTGATAATTGTATAGAAACTATTCCTACAGAAACTGCTGACAAAAAAGCAAAGGAAACAAATACAGAATCCAAATCTGCCGAAAAAGCAAAAAAAACCGAAACACAGCCTACCACTGCCGCTAAGCAGGAAACACAGCCCGAAACTAAGGCTATAGCTCCTGTTGAAGAAAAGGCAGAGGTGAAAACAGAAGATAAGACAGATGTATCAATTTCTGCCGAACCGTCGGAAAGGGAACAGACCTATCTTATTAATATTCAAAAGCCCGATTCATCATATTCACCGAGAAAGGTTGAGCTTTCCGATTATGACAGAGCAAAGCTTGAGCGCCTTGTAATGGGCGAAGCAGGTTCAATGGGCTATGAGGGCTGCGCTCTCGTGGCACAGGCAATCAGAGATGCAATGAACCTTTCGGGCTCGTCATCTATAGATTACATTATTGATGAATATAAGTACTATGCACCCACAAATATTGAACCGAATGCTGATGTAAAGGCGGCGGTTTCTTATATTTTTGATGATAACGGTTCCGCTGTACAGCACAGAATTATCTGTTTTTATACAGGCGAAAGTAATTGGCACGAAACGCAGAATTTCATTGTCAGCTGCGGTAATGTAAGATTTTTTGATTTCGCAGCTTGATACATACCATAAGAAAAAAATCAGGTGTTTAATTAAAAAACACTTGATTTTTTTGCATTATATGGTATAATAATATAGCATTTCGCACGCTGGGCTTGTCGGAATGGTGGCAGATTTGCTCTTAACCCGATAAAAACTAAAGACTCAGCGGAGGTTTTAACCTAAGGAGGATATTTAAAATGGCAGTAGTTTCAATGAAACAGCTCTTAGAAGCAGGTGTACACTTTGGTCACCAGACAAGAAGATGGAACCCTAAGATGGCTGAGTACATCTTCACAGAGCGTAACGGTATTTACATCATCGACCTTCAGAAGAGCGTTAAGAAGCTCGAAGAGGCTTACAACTTTGTTCGTGAGCTTTCAGCAGAGGGCAAGAATGTACTTTTTGTAGGTACAAAGAAGCAGGCTCAGGATTCAGTTAAGGAAGAGGCACTCCGTGCCGGCGCTTACTATGTAAACGCAAGATGGCTCGGCGGTATGCTCACAAACTTTGCTACAATCCGCAGAAGAATTGCTCGTTTAAAGCAGCTCCGCACAATGCAGGAGGACGGTACATTTGATCTTCTTCCAAAGAAGGAAGTTATTAAGCTCAACCTTGAGATTGAAAAGCTTGAGAAATTTATGGGCGGCATCAAGGATATGACTTCAATGCCGGGCGCACTCTTTATTGTTGACCCAAGAAAAGAGAGAATCGCTGTTGCTGAAGCTAAGAAGCTCAATATTCCGATCGTTGCTATTGTTGATACAAACTGCGACCCTGACGAAATCGACTATGTTATCCCCGGTAACGATGATGCTATTCGTGCAGTAAAGCTTATTGCAGGCGCTATGGCTGACGCTATCATCGAGGGCAGAGAAGGTCAGATGGGTGCAGCCGCTGTTGAAGCTGAAGAAGAAGCAGAAGAGGCAGCTGAATAATTTTATTTGAATTATATCAATTAATATCAATCGAAAGGATGTAATATAAATGGCAGCATTTACAGCTCAGGATGTTAAAACATTAAGAGAAAAAACAGGTTGCGGTATGATGGACTGCAAAAAGGCACTCACAAATGCCGATGGCGATATGGACAAGGCTATTGACTTTTTAAGAGAGCAGGGTCTTGCAAAGGCAGCTAAAAAGGCAAGCAGAATTGCTGCAGAGGGCGTTGCTTATGCAACAACCAACGCAGATTCTTCTGTAGGCGTAGTTATTGAAGTAAACGCAGAAACAGACTTCGTTGCAAAGAACGATTCATTTATGGATTTTGTTAAGGCTTGCGCACAGACAGTTATTGACGAAAATCCGGCAGATGTTGACGCACTTCTTACACTCAAGGCAGCAGGCACAGAGCAGACTGTTGCTGAGCTTCTCCAGGAGAAGATTCAGACAATCGGTGAGAACATTAAGATTCGCCGTTTTGAGCGTATGGAAGGCGCTTGCGTAGCTTATGTACACGCAGGCGGCAAGATTGGCGTTCTTGTAAACTTTGACACAGATGTTGCTGTAAACGATGAATTTATCGCTTACGGTAAGGACGTAGCTATGCAGATTGCAGCTCTCAACACTCCATATCTCACAAAGGACGAAGTTCCGGCTGAGGTTATTGAGCACGAAAAAGAAGTTATGCGTCAGCAGGTTATCAACGAGGGTAAGCCTGAGGCTATCGCTGAAAAGATTGTTATGGGCAAGATTGGCAAGTACTACAAGGAGAACTGCCTTGTAGATCAGGAGTTCGTTAAGGACAACAAGCTTTCAATCAAGCAGTACACAGACAACACAGCTAAGGCTCTCGGCGGCAAAATTGAGATTGTTAAGTTCGTTCGCTTTGAAAAGGGCGAGGGCATCGAAAAGCGCCAGGACGATTTCGCAGCTGAAGTTGCAAGTATGGTTAAATAATTTTGCTTAGAATTTAATAACTAATATTAACTCCCACTCAGACGGATGTTTGAGTGGGAGTTTTTGCGTTTTAAAAATATCATAAATCTGGTAAAATTCAGTGAGCAAAATTTTTTGTATCAGTTTATTGAATTTAAATATACAGAAAGAAGTTTTAATGCTGTTTCTCTTTCTTTTGATTTGCAGGAATTGAGTTGCTTAAATAATCTTTCCTGCTCAATTTGTAATGAATTATCATCATCAATTAAAATCTGATTTGGAGTGATATTTAGTGCTTTACAAATGCTGACAAGCGTTTCCATACGCATATTTGTGCTTCCTCTTTCAATGTCTGCGTATGTTCTGTCAGAGATTTCAGCCATTTCAGCAACCTCCGCTTGGGTAAGTCCTTTTTCCTTTCTGAAAGTCAACAATTTATTGCCGATTATATGCATATCGGATATAAGCATAATTCTTCCTCCTGAATGTATTTATATAAACATTTTACTTCCTATTTTGCTTGACAAACAGGAAGAATAGTTGTATAATTTAGGAAGAAAAGTTCCTAATATTGCTGCTGATGTACAAAACTGTAAATTTAAAGTAAACAGGAGCTATAGAAAATAAAAATATACATAAAGTAACGGCAAAGCAATCCTTAAACAAAATGCCTAAAACTACGGAATAATTATTGTTGCACTCAATAACAGTTTTTGCAGTAGTTGTAAAGACTATTCGCAGAAATGGTTATAAAAATATTTTTAAAATTTCAGGAGGAATTTAAAATGAAAGCAAAACAAATCAAACAAAGCATATTTGCAATCTTGATGATTGCGGTGCTAATGGTAGGAACATCGGCTGTCAGTGCAGGAGCGGCAACGCAGAAAACTTATCTTGATACAATGGGATATTCGAGCTTTAATTCTACTTGTCCAAAAAATAATTGTGGACCTTATCACGGTGAGGATATTCATGGAAATCAATGTGATAATGCTTATGAATTTTTTATTAGATCATTTTATGGTGACTATTCTAATGCTGAAGAAGTTAAAAATATGGGCTATGTTTCATACACCGTTAGTTTTCTTTTAAACAAAAAGTATAATGACTTTAATTTTAATTTAACATCTGGACAACACATTTCTAGTGATGGAGTTAAAATAACAATATTTGGTGATAATATACATTTATATGGTAATGGGGTTTCGGAATCTACAAATCAGGTTCCTGCCAGTGTGGACGTTTCAAATGTTGATATATTAACTTTTGAAATAAGTGTAGAAACAGAATCATTTACTGGCAATAATTCAAATTGGATTATTCTTAATGATGCTTACTTCACAAGCGAGGGTACAACTCCCGAGCCGACAACAACCGTTGAACCTACCACAAAGCCTGAGCCGACAACAACTGTAGAACCTACTACAAAGCCTGAGCCGGCAACAACTGTTGCTCCTACAACTTCAAAGCCTGTTGTAATTCCAACCACTGCTCCTGCATCAACAGCTACAAAAGCAACTTCTTCAACCGAAAAAACTACAACAAAAGTTAAGCCTACAGCTTCAACAAATGCTACAAGCAAGGTTTCTTCACCTGATACGGCGGGGAAGACAGGTACAGGCTTAAATGACAATGTCCGCAATGATAATGGCACAATTAAAACAGGAGATGTTTCTATAGCCGTTATTGTACTGCTTCTTATTTCTTCACTTGCAGCCGGTGGATTTGCTTTTTACAGAAGAAAAATTAAATAATGCATAAATTAAAAAGCTGACAGAAATAAACCTCTGTCAGCTTTTTTGTATCTCTGATATAGTTAATCAGTCAGCAAAATACCTCTTTAAAAGACCTGCAAAGCCTGCGCCGTGTCTTGCCTCGTCCTTTGCCATTTCGTGTACTGTATCGTGAATAGCGTCAAGGTTCTGAGCCTTTGCTCTCTTTGCAAGGTCAAACTTACCCTCGCAAGCACCTGCCTCAGCCTCTGCTCTCATCTGGAGATTCTTCTTTGTGCTGTCTGTGATTACTTCGCCGAGAAGCTCTGCAAACTTAGCAGCGTGCTCTGCCTCTTCAAAAGCATACTTTGTAAATGCAGCTGAAACCTCAGGATAACCCTCTCTGTCAGCAACTCTTGCCATTGCAAGGTACATACCAACTTCTGAACATTCGCCCTCAAAGTTAGCTCTTAAATCCTTGATAATATCCTCGCTCACGCCCTGAGCAACGCCTACTTCGTGAACTGTTGCGAATGAAGCACCCTCTACAACCTCTTTAAACTTGCTTGCCGGAGCTTTACACTGTGGGCAAGCCTCCGGAGCTGTTGGTCCTTCATAAACATATCCGCATACTGTACAATACCATTTCATAATTTTTTCTCCTTTTCAATAAATATATAGTGTGTTTAAAATACCATTAATATACCGTAGGGTTGGTATCAATGATTGAGGCAATCAGAACATTTTCCGTAATATATTACCAGCTTGCTTTCAATAGTGTAACCCTTGCCGATAAGCGAAAGGCTCTCCGTTGACAAGCCGCCGTCATCCATAACGTCCATTACCCTGCCGCAGTTTGTGCATACAAAATGTGTGTGAGGGGAAGTAACACCGTCAATACGTTCTTCTCCGTTTACGTTACACACAACTCTAATCATACCCTCATTTTTAAACAATGAGATGTTACGATATACTGTGCCAAGACTCAGGTCGGGATAATCCGGCTTTAACTGTTCATATATCCAACGGGCACTCGGGTGAGTGTTCGTACTGAGAATTGTGTTGTATATTGCGTTCCTTTTAGAACTAAAATTTCTTTTCATTACAACAGTTTCTCCTAAAAATTAATAATGATTACTGATTGATAATATATTATCACAACTAAAATATTTTATATTTGCATAAAAGAAATATAAAATATTTTTTATAAAAAATTTTGGAGGTATATATGGTGAAACTATTCAAAAACAGATTAAAGGCACTTTTAATTTCTCTGATTGCTGTAATTGTGCCGATTTTCGTGCTTTGCGCTTTAAGCGGCGCAGCCGAAACTCCTAAGGATACAGTAAAAGTGCCCATAATTATGTATCATTCACTTTTAAAGGATAAGGCAAGTCTAAACGATTATGTGATTTCACCTGAGTTATTTGAAGATGATTTAAAATATTTTAAAGAGAACGGCTACACCACTGTAACAGTCAATGATTTAATAGATTATGTGTATCAGGATAAGCCCCTGCCGCAAAAATGCGTTATGCTCACCTTTGATGACGGATACTACAATAATTATGAATATGCCTTTCCGCTTCTGAAAAAATATAACGCTAAAGTCGTGATTTCTCCCATCGCAAAGCTCAGCGAAGTTTATACCGAAGCACAGGAAAGAAATCCCGCATACGGTCATCTGCTTGAAGATGATTATAAGGAAATGTACAGCTCAGGACTGGTAGAATTTCAAAATCATTCCTACAATATGCATAAGCTGACGCCCAGAAAGGGGATAGGGAAAAAATTTAAGGAAACCGACGAGGAATATAAAGCAGTAATTACAGAGGATATTTCCAATGCGCAGCGCTATATTGAAAGCGTAACAGGAAAGCCGCCTACGACATTTGTATATCCTTTCGGAGAGGAAAACGGTGAAAGCCTTGACATTCTCAAAAAAATGGGCTTTTTATCTACTCTTAATTGCTCGGAAAAGGTCAATTATATTTCAAAAGACCCCGAGAGCTTATATGAACTTGGAAGATTTCGCAGGGATAATTCAGAATCCGCCGCTCAGCTTATGGAAAGAATAAGCAAAAAATAATTTACAGAATAATATAATGTATGGTGCGTTCTGCATTATTTTATATACAAGGAGAATTTACTATGCCAAAGGTATATTTAAGTCCGTCACTTCAGGAGTACAATCCATATGTTGACGGCGGCAACGAGGAATACTATATGAACCTGATAGCTGACGCTATGCAGCCGTATCTTAGTGCAAGCGGAATTGAGTTTGACCGCAACAGCCCTGAAATGACGCTCTCGCAGGCGATAAATGATTCAAACAGTTCGACAAATGACTTGCATCTGGCAATTCACAGCAATGCAGCTCCCGAAGGCTCGGCAGGCAGATATACGGGTGCGGATATTTACTACTACCCGTCAAGTGCAAAGGGCAAACGGTTTGCAGAGATTTTAAAGCAAAATTATAAAAATGTTTATCCTTATTCCGATGATGTAGATATTATCCCTACCACAAGTCTTGCGGAGGTAAGGCGCACAAAAGCCCCGTCTGCATTAATTGAGGTTGCCTATCACGATAATCCCGAGGAAGCTCAGTGGATAAGAGAAAACATTGATGCAATCGGCAGAAATCTTGCGCAATCTGTCGCTGAGTATTTCGGCGTTCCTTTTGTTGAGGCTTGAAATAATACAGTCGATAGTGTATAATTGAAATATTCAAAAGGAAGTGTAAATATGGCTGTTTTAAGCGATAATACAAGGGCAAGAATTGAAAAAACCATTAAAAATCTTAAAGAAAATAATATGGAAGCGTATTTCTGCGAAAACAAGGAAGCTGCGTGTGCGCTTGTAAGAACTCTTATAAACAAAGGTGATGTTATCTCAAGCGGAGGCTCTGTCACTCTTAAAGAAACCGGAGTGTATGACATTATCACTTCTTCCGATTATAATTATCTCGATAGGGCGGCGCAGGGAATTACTCAGGAGCAGATTGAGGAGGTTTACCGAAAAACCTTTTCGGCTGACGCTTACTTTGCAAGCAGCAACGCTGTTACCGAAAACGGTGAGCTTTATAATGTTGACGGTAATACAAACCGTGTGTCTGCAATTCTTTACGGTCCAAAGAGCGTTATCCTTGTTTGCGGTTATAATAAAATTGTAAAAAATATTGACGAGGCTGTTGACAGAGTAAAAAGGATTGCCGCTCCGTGCAATACTGTCAGGCTTAATATTGATACCTACTGCGGTAAAATGGGCAAGTGTGTGTCGGCAGATGATGAAAACGCCGAGCTTTGCTCAGGCTGTAAAAGTGACAAAAGAATTTGCTGTAATTATGTAGTTTGTGCTCAGCAGAGGCATAAAAACAGAATAAAGGTTATAATAATCGGCGAAGAATACGGTTATTAATATTCACCCTACAATGTGACCTAACACCAAAACTGCAAGCCGTGCCTGTATTAATATAAGCACGGCTTGCAGATAGGATATGAACTCTATCAGTCAAAGTTGTTCTGGTTGTTATTCTGGTTCTTATTCTGGTTCTTATTCTGATTGTTGTTCTTGTTCTGGTTGTTATTCTGGTTCTTGTTCTGGTTGCTGTTTTTGTTCTGGTTATTGTTCTGGTTGTTGTTCTGATTGTTATTCTGGTTGAAGTTCATATTAACACCTCCCTCCGATATGATTATTATTTTCGTTTCTGAGGATTTTATACAATGAAAAATTTTTTAGATAAAATGAAGGCTCTGCTTGGCGATGAGTTTGAGGATTTTTTAAAATTTTATAATTCGGGCGGCGAGCATTACAGAGGTCTGAGAGTTAATACTCTTAAATGCTCTGCTGACAAGCTTGCCGAGTTACTCGATTTTGAGCTTAAGCCTGCGCCGTTTTGCAGTGAAGACTTTTACATACCCAATGAGGTAGCTTCATTGGGCAATAACCCACTTCACCACGCAGGAGCTTTTTATATTCAGGAGCCGTCTGCATCCTCGGCAGTTACAATGCTCGACGTCAGAGAGGGCGATTTTGTGCTTGACCTTTGCGCAGCACCGGGAGGAAAGAGCACCCAGATTGCGGCTAAACTGAATTCAAAGGGATTTTTGTGGAGCAATGAGATAGTTAAAAACAGAGCTAATATTTTGCTATCGAATATTGAAAGACTTGGCATAAGAAACTGCACTGTGTCAAACGCCTATCCCGAGGTGCTCTGCGAAAGGCTTGCACAGAGCTTTGACAAGGTGCTTGTTGACGCTCCGTGCAGCGGCGAGGGAATGTTCAGAAAGGATTCAACCGCCCTGAGCGAGTGGAGCGATGAGCACGTAAAAAGCTGCGCCGAAAGACAGCTTAAAATTCTGAACAGCGCAAAAACGGCTCTTAAACCGGGCGGAATTATGGTGTACTCAACCTGCACATTTTCCAAAGAAGAAAATGAGGGAGTTATCACAAGATTTTTAGAAGAAAATCCTGACTTCACTCTTGAGGATTCGGGGGTAGCTTTCGGCAGACCTGCGCTTAAATATGCAAGACGGATTTTTCCTATGGACGGCGGCGAGGGTCATTTTGCAGCAAGGCTAAGAAAAGCAGGAGAGCTGTACGATAATTCTTATGCAGAAAATAGGCATATCAAAATTGACAGCAAAATTCTTGATTTTTATGACAGCATTTTTATTAACAGACCGTTTGGCGAGAATATAGAGGTAATCGGCGACAAAATTATTATTTTGCCCGAAAATCGAGTACAGGCTGACAGGCTGCCCGTGCTGCGCAGCGGAATAGTTCTCGGTCAGATTGTGAAAAACAGAATTGAACCGCATCATTGCGCATTTATGGCGGCAAGGGCGGAGGACTGCGTGTCAAGGGTTGATTTTGATGTAAATTCGGCAGAGCTAAGAGCATTTCTTCACGGTGAGGAAATTGCCGTTGACAGCAGCATAAAAGGTTACACCGCAGTTTGCGTGAACGGAATTACCACAGGCTTTGGCAAATGCTCAAACGGCAGGCTTAAAAATAAATATCCGAAAGGACTCAGATTTTTATAATGAACAACTTATCAGATATAGGAAAAATAAAAGAAATTCTTTCAAAACACGGCTTTACATTTTCAAAATCACTCGGTCAGAATTTTCTGATAAATCCGTCTGTCTGCCCGAGAATGGCAGAGTACAGCGGAGCAGGAGAAGGAGTCGGAGTGATTGAGGTCGGCCCCGGTATTGGAGTTCTCACAAATGAGCTTTGTCAGCTTGCCGACAAGGTCGTGGCGGTTGAGCTTGACAAAAGACTTTTGCCTGTGCTTGATGAAACACTTGCTGAGTACGATAATTTAAAGGTGATAAATGAGGATATTCTCAAGCTTGACCTTCACAGGCTCATTGCAGAGGAATTTGAGGGAATGAGGGTTGTGGTATGCGCCAATTTGCCATACTACATAACATCTCCCGTAATAATGAAGCTGCTTGAGGACAGACTCCCCGTTGAGGCTATAACCGTTATGGTTCAAAAAGAGGCGGCTCAGAGAATTTGCGCAGAGGTGGGAACAAGACAGAGCGGTGCTGTTACAGTTTCGGTTAATTTTTATGCCGAGCCTGAAATGCTGTTTGCTGTGAGTGCAGGCTCATTTATGCCCGCTCCCAAGGTCGATTCTGCGGTAATCAGACTCAATGTGCGCAAAGAACCTCCTGTAAAGGTAAACAGCGAAAAGCTGCTTTTCGCTGTAATAAAGGCGGCTTTTTCACAGAGAAGAAAAACTCTTGCAAACTCGTTAAGCTCAGGTCTTTCTATTGAAAAGGGGAGAATAAACGAGCTTTTAGCTCGCTCGGATGTAGAAACAAATGCCCGTGCGGAAAAGCTCAGTCTTGATGATTTTGCAAGCATTGCCAATAATCTGCAGGAGATGATTTAAATGAAAAAGCAAAAAATGAATGTGCTTTTTAAAATTGCATTTATTCTGCTGTTAGTCTGCATAGTTATGATTGTTTTTTCAATTATAATTGCCTATGCATTTGAAAGCGAGCTGTGGTCTTCTGTCTGTTCCGCAGGCGGAGTGCTTCTGGCGACTGTGGGAATTATTCTTGCAATGTTCAGCAAGCCAAAAAAGATGAAGTCGGAAAAAGAAAGAAAAAGAAAATCCTGAAAAAGCTGTTGACAAAAAATGAATAATCTGTTAGAATAAAACCACCATAAAAGGGAGTAGTTTGCAGAATAGCTGTGATACAATTCGTCAATCTCATACCTTAGGGTATCGGTTGTATCTTAAAAAACGAGACTTTTATTGTATATTCCTGTATATAACCGCAGGGAGCTACAATAAAAGTCTTTTTTATTTTTCGGTAAATTCTCACCGCCTGCTTTATTTGCACAACTTTCTTTTATAAGACGAAATATGGAGGAATCTATGATGAACTGGTATCAGATGTCCAAGGAACAGGTGCTCAAAAAGCTTGGTGTTACCAAGGACGGACTCAGCTCTGAAAAGGCAGAGGAGCTGCTTATTCAAAACGGCGAAAATGTTTTGCAGGAGGGAAAAAAGAAAACCGCCCTACAGGTATTTTTCGGTCAGTTTGCGGATTTGCTTGTAATTATTTTGATAATTGCGGCTGTAATTTCAATGTTCTCGGGAAATATCGAAAGCACAATAGTAATTTTTGCCGTAATTATTCTCAATGCAATTCTCGGAACAGTACAGCACCTTAATGCACAGAAGTCACTTGACAGCTTAAAGTCACTTTCTTCACCAAATGCCAAAGTCATTCGTGACGGACAGAAAATAGAAATTCCGTCTAAAAATGTAGTCGAGGGCGATATAGTAGTGCTTGAGGCGGGCGACCTTGTTGTTGCAGACGGCAGAATTATTAACAATTATTCCTTGCAGGTAAACGAAAGCTCGCTTACAGGCGAATCCACAAATGTTGATAAGAATGACGAGGACATCAGCAGCGAAGTCCCCCTTGCCGACAGGACAAATATGGTGTATTCGGGCAGTCTTGTAACCTACGGCAGGGCAATTATCGCTGTTACCGGCACAGGTATGAATACCGAAATCGGTAAAATTGCCTCTCTGATGAACTCTGCAAAGGAAAAGAAAACTCCGCTTCAAGAGAGTCTTGATAAATTTTCAAGCCATCTTGCTATTATAATTCTTATTATTTCCGCTATTGTTTTCGGCTTGAGCCTTATGAATAATATGAGCATTATTGACGCTCTTATGTTTGCAGTTGCTCTTGCTGTTGCTGCAATTCCTGAGGCGCTCGGCTCTATTGTAACCATTGTACAGGCTATGGGTACTCAGAAAATGGCTAAGGAAAATGCGGTTATCAAGGATTTAAAGGCTGTTGAAAGCTTAGGCTGTGTGTCTGTAATCTGTTCTGACAAAACAGGTACTCTCACTCAGAACAAGATGACCGTGCAGAAAATTTATATCAACGGCGAAAATATTTTTGAGGAGGAGCTTGACCTCAATAATCAGAGTCACCGCTATTTGCTCTATGATATGGTGCTCAACAACGATTCAAGCATTGTAAACGGACAGGGTATAGGTGACCCAACAGAATACGCCCTGCTTGAACCGCTTCGCAAGCTTGGCTACAATGAAGATGATTTGCGTTTGGGACTTAAAAGGCTTGAGGAAGTTCCTTTTGATTCCGACCGTAAGATGATGAGCACAAAATATAAGCTTCACGGTGTAAATCACGTCCTTACCAAGGGTGCTATTGACGCTATTCTTGACAGATGCGAGAGCATATCAACAAAGGACGGAGTTCGTCCCATTACTCAGGCAGACAAGGAAGAAATTCTCAGACAGAATATGGAATACTCCGAAAACGGACTTCGTGTGCTCACCTTTGCATATAAGGAAAGTGACGAGGAGCTTACAGTAGATACCGAATACGGCTACACATTCTTAGGACTTGTTTCTATGATTGACCCGCCTAGAGAGGAATCGAAGGCAGCCGTTGCAGATGCAATCAGAGCAGGAATCAAGCCTGTTATGATTACCGGCGACCATAAAATTACGGCTACCGCTATTGCAAAACAGATTGGTATTTTCAAAGACGGCGACATTTCCGTTACGGGTATGGAGCTTGACGCTATGAGCGACAGCGAGCTTGACAGCAAAATCGAGAAAATTTCGGTTTACGCCAGAGTTTCTCCTGAAAATAAAATCAGAATTGTTGAGGCTTGGCAGAGAAAGGGCAACATTGTTTCTATGACAGGCGACGGAGTGAACGACGCTCCTGCGCTTAAAAAAGCTGATATCGGTGTGGCTATGGGTATTACAGGCACTGAGGTTTCAAAGGACGCCGCTTCTATGGTGCTTCAGGACGATAACTTTGCTACAATTATTAAGGCTGTTGCCAACGGCAGAAATGTTTACCGCAACATTAAAAACGCTATTTTGTTTTTGCTTTCGGGCAATATGGCGGCTATCTTTTCGGTTGTGTTCGCTTCATTGTGTGCGCTCCCTGCTCCGTTTGAGGCTGTGCATCTCCTCTTTATCAACCTTCTGACAGACTCACTCCCTGCTATTGCAATAGGTATGGAAAAGCCCGAAAAGGATTTGCTCTCCAGAAAGCCGAGAGATCCAAATGAAGGAATTTTAACAAAGCAGTTTTCTGCACTTATGCTCTCTCAGGGCTTATTGATTGCAGTTGTTACTATGACAGCTTTCTTCATTGGCTTGCAGGTAAACGCTGCAACACCCACTACATAATTATCTGCTGCAACCGCCACTACAATGGCATTCTCAACCCTGACGCTTGCAAGACTTTTCCACGGTTTTAACTGCCGCAGTACCCATTCCATTTTTAAAATTGGCTTATCATCAAATGTGTACAGTCTGCTTGCCTTTGCCGCAGGTGTTGCACTTCTTGCATTTGTGCTTTTCGTACCGTTTATGCACCCGCTGTTCAGCGTTGCAGAGCTTACAGGCGCTCAGGTTGGCTTTATAGGCTTGCTCGCAATTATTCCTACAATTATAATTCAGATAATTAAGGTAATAGTTGACGCAGTAAAAAAGCAGGATAAATAATAAAAAACAGTTGGTAATCTGCACTTATTCGAGCAGGCAGAAGGTATCATATAAAAGTAATTTTCGGGTATAAAATGCTCTGAATTAATACCATACTGTCTGCTCGGGCTAAAAAAGGTAATAATAGAAATGCTTGACAACCATCTGAGGTTTATTTATAATTAAGGAAAAAGATTTTAAGGTGGCTTTATAATGAATATTTGGCACGATATATCACCAAAGAGAATTACAGCAGATAAATTCTATGCGGTTATTGAGATTTCAAAGGGCGGCAAGAATAAATATGAGCTTGACAAGGAAACGGGTATGCTCAAGCTTGACAGAGTGCTGTTTACTTCAACTCACTATCCTGCAAACTACGGCTTTATTCCGAGAACCTATGCGGAGGATGGCGACCCACTCGACGTTCTGGTGCTTTGCTCGGAAACAATTCAGCCTATGACGCTTGTTGAATGTAAGCCAATCGGCGTTCTCAATATGATTGACGGCAACAGCTGCGACGAAAAAATCATTGCTGTTCCCGTAAATGATCCAAACTACTGTGGCTACAATGATATTTCTGACCTTCCACGTCACTATTTTGATGAAATTCAGCATTTCTTTCAGGTTTACAAGAGCCTTGAAAGCGGAAAGGTTACATCTGTTACCGAAACAGACGGAGTTGACAGGGCTAAGGAAATTATCAAAAAGTCGATTGACAGCTACATAAAAGATTTTCAGATGGCATAATAATACTTGAGGTGCACTATGACTGAAAAGGAAAAAATGATTGCAGGCAAGGTTTATGACTGCACTGCGCCTGAACTGGTAAATGACCGCAACAAAGCAAAAACGCTTTGCCGTGATTACAATAATCTTGCCCCTGCTGACACGGTAGCACAAAAAGCCATTATTGATGAGCTGTTGCAGGCGGAGCACAAGGGCTATTGCTGTTTTACAGCCCCGTTCTGGTGCGATTACGGCTACAATATCAAGGTAGGAGATAATTTTTATTCCAATCATAACCTTGTTATACTTGACTGTGCAGAGGTGATTTTCGGAGATAATGTGTTTATCGGCCCTAACTGCGGCTTTTATACTGCAATTCATCCGATAGATGCCGAGCAGAGAAAGTTGGCTATAGAGTACGCAAAGCCTATAAAGGTTGGCAATGACGTATGGTTCGGCGGCGGAGTAACCGTATTGCCGGGTGTTACTATAGGCGACAATGTTGTTATAGGAGCAGGCTCGGTGGTTGTTAAGGATATTCCGTCCGGAGTTGTAGCGGTCGGCAACCCCTGCAAGCCTATAAGAAAAATTACCGAGAACGATAAGCTCGATTTGAACAATCCTGATATTTAAGAAATACTAAAGGCTTTCTTATTTTCTAAGAAAGCCTTAATAAATTTTATAATATTACAGTTTAAAGTCATTTAAGGTGTATTCGTGAAGAGCAGGGGCTGACCTCGGAACTCTCATAAGAGGATCGTATTTAAAGCCTTTGCATTTGCCGTCTGTGATGCTCCTGCCCTTGCCGCAGCGGCAGGGATTGTTTTCAAAAACAGAATTAAGACAGTAGCTGCAATCCGGCTGAATATTTTTGCCAAAAAGCTTTTTTCTCATCATAATATCACCTCATTCTTTAATTATAGCATTAATAATTGTCGTTTTCAAGCGAAACTGCTCATAAGGAGAAGCATAATGAAATTTAATTCAAAAACTATGACGCTTCATCATATCGACAGCGTCCCGTATTTAACATATAATTCTTTATCAGAAATTAAGTTTATCAATCACGCATTTTCAACCCGACTCGGCGGAGTATCTACAGGTGAATTTTCATCTATGAATTTAGCATTTAACCGTGGCGATAATGAGGACTGCGTGACCGAGAATTACAAACGCCTTTGCAAAAGCGCAGGCTTTGATTACAACACCCTTACCGCTTCTGCTCAGGATCATAATATCTTTGTCCGTGCCGTGACGGCGGAGAATGCGGGTACGGGTATTTACAAGCCGAGAGATATGGAAAGTGTTGACGCGCTCATAACAAACGAAAGAAATGTTACGCTTGTGACCTATTACGCCGACTGCACTCCGCTGTTTTTTATAGATACAAATAAAAAGGCTATCGGTCTTGCTCACGCAGGCTGGAGGGGAACTGTGGGCAGAATAGGGGAAAAGGTTGTGCAGAAAATGACTGAGCTTTACGGCACAAATCCCGCTGATATTAAAGCCGCAATCGGCCCTGCAATATCTGTTTGCTGTTATGAGGTGGATAAACCCTGTGCCGAGCATTTTCTTGCGCTTGAGAATGTAAATCCCGATGATTTTGTTCATCCAAAAGCAGACGGAAAATATATGGTGGATTTGCTTGAAGCAAACAGACAGATACTTCTCAGTGCGGGAATAAAATCTGAAAATATTACGGTTTCGGATATATGCACCAACTGCAACAGTGAGCTTTTATGGAGTCATAGGGCAACAAAAGGACACAGGGGAACTATGTGTGCATTGATGTGTATAAAATAATTCTTATATAGAAATTTTATTATTTTCGGCAAACCATACTTCTTTTACGGAAAATTCCCTGCCGTTGAGGTAGTTGAGTATTCCAGCGTCCGTGTCAAAGAAAAATCTTATTTTATAACTGTAAAGCGCCTGATATTTTATGTTATCGGGTGCTTTTCTGCTTTTGCCATACTTTGAGTCGCCTGCAAGAGGGTGTCCTATATGCGCCATATGAGCTCTTATCTGGTGGGTTCTGCCTGTGAGAAGCTCAACCTCGGCAAGGCTGTAGCTGCCGTTGCAGTCCAGAATTTCATATTTTGTTATAATTTCCTTTGAGCCTTCAACCTTTTTGTCAAATATCTTTACCTTGTTTTGAGCCTCGTTTTTAATCAGATAGCCGTGGAGAATATCGCAGTTCTTTTTAGGCTTTCCGCAAAGCAGACAAAGGTAGTATTTTTCAATCTCTCTTGTCTTGATTTTTGCGTTGAGAACCCGCAGGCTTTCAGCGTTTTTGGCGGCTATTACAATTCCGCCGGTGTTTCTGTCAATCCTGTTTGCAAGAGCGGGGGCAAAAGCCTTTTCTTCCTTTGGATTATACTCACCTTTATTATAAAGATAGTGCTGTACCCTTGCCACAAGCGAGTCAAAGTGGTAGCTTTTGTCCTGATGTACAATAACTCCCGGCTTTTTGTCTATCAAAATTATATTTTCGTCCTCATAAACGCAGTCTACTACTTTAGTCGGGCGCTTTTAAAAACTCGTAGTTTTCCTGCTCGCTTTCCTCGAAAAATTCGTCCTTTATGTATAGAGTGAGCACATCGCCCTCGAAAAGCATATCTTTAATATCGCATTTTTTGCCGTTGAGCTTAATGTATTTTGTTCGGATATACTTGTACATAAGTGATTTTGGCATCGACTTAAAACGCTTGGAAAGAAATTTGTCAAGCCTTTGATTTGCATCGTTTTTCTTTATTTCAATAGTCCTCATTGCACCCACCTAATAATATAAAATCAATCTAATTTTA
>OGOU01000628.1_pt1 | contig 30583 bp, 44 predicted proteins | sample 1552721 | NCBI WGS metagenome assembly OGOU01 (sample SAMEA2580176, study PRJEB22360) | human gut metagenome | biome: human gut; feature: human-associated habitat; material: faeces | place: Denmark | collected 2008/2010
AACCTGCGTTAATATTTCCGCGGGTTTCTACTTGGTAAGCATCTACATTGATTGCAGGCATAAAAAATAGAGCGACAAGCGCTCCAACTAAAATTTTCTTTTTCATTTAAAAACCTCTTTCCTATTTTTTTAAACAAAAAAAGAAACGACACAAGCCGCTTCAATTCTTATCTTTATTTCTCAACTGAATAAAATAATCCTTTAATTTTTCTGGCAAAGGAATGAACTCCAATACATTCTCGCAAAATGAAATGCCTTCATTTGCAATGTAAAAAATAATCACCATTTCCCTAATAGGAATATTATTCCCTACAATACTTTCAACTTTCACAGAAACTGCCACTACAAATAAAATCATTACTTTTTTGGCGATTCCCAACATACCTATTTTGCTTGATAGGGATTTAGTAGCGATTGCTTTAAGCCAACCTGTTACAAAATCAACAATCATCAAAAATAACAAAACATCTAGCAACTGATCCATTCCCCCAAGAAAGCTAACGCAAATACCACCTACAATACTTGCTACAATTGACAGGTGGTTAAAATATTTTTCCATATTAAGCCCCCTTAATTTCCAGGTAGTTGAGGAGCTTTCTTAACTCCAATAACATGAATTACTCTAAGAGTATCTGTTTTTGTTTCGACAGTTCCACTTTTAGAAACAGTTTTTGCATACGTGAAATTAATTTTGTTATTAGAAACATGAATTAGCATCTCTCCCATATCCCAACCGTTGCTTGTAGGATCATCGTAAATGTTAATTGTAGAACTTCTAATATCTATTTCGCCAGATTTATTATTCAGGATGGTAGCATCTGTTCGATTACCTTGATATTCACAAATAAATTTTACTGCCTCATAGTTGCTTACATTGTCGAGCAACGTGACTGTGCCATCAGAAATTTTAATAGGCTGTCTATTTAGCAGCACTTCATTATTCAGCTGACTTACATTAGCTAATTTATTCCATTCCGTCCACATCGCAGGACTTCCTTGTCGACTACGGGTATATGTTTCGCCTTTATACATATACGTTTGACTTACAAATGTATTATCAGCATAAACAACTAAAGCACCATAAGCTGCACCCGAATAAGGTCTGTTTGCTCCAGAAGCATCGAAAACGGTGTAAATGCCTTTGTCTAAAATTTCATTCCAATCCTGTGCCTTAATAACGGTTTTCTTAGAAACCAGTGCGCCATTTTCTAAAGCATCCGTTATTTCGCTAAAGTTTTCGTTCAGCATGACTTGATAGTCTGCATCACCTTTTTTAAATGTATACATTCTTTTCCTCCTAAAATTTAATTTCTATAACTTTAAATGCTTCAATAAAGCGAATAGTTCGACTATCTATTTTTGTTACTGTTGGATTTACCATTTTAAAGTTCATTGGCACTTTAACTTTGAAACTGAATAAATCAAGATATTCTACACTGTGAGGAATCTTTTTCACATTGCTACCGCCTAGACCTGTTGGCTCATTAGCTAATCCTGATAGGCCAATACCGTATTCCCAATACAAAACTTGTACATTAGGATAACCGCGTAAATTATGCTCTATAGCTGGTAACTCTTCAGTAGCTTTCATTTCATTGATTTGATTCTGTAAATTTGATGCTTGATTTGCATCTAGCTCATTTTTTAAAGCTGCAAACCATTCATGAATTAAAACATCAAAGGCATTTACTTTTCCATTGCCTGTGCGGATAATTTCTTCGATATTAGAATCCATATCGGTTTGTGCTTTTGCAACGTAGTTTTTAAAATCATTTAGGATTTTTTCATAACTTGTCTTGTTGGTTTCTACAATTTTTTTTAGCATTGCTTCATATTGTGCTTCTAATCCTGATACAGAAACATTGGCAAAAGGTGTTGAATAACCACAAACTTTTGCATCTGATCTCTTATCTGTGATTAAATCTGCAGTAATCGCCGAACTGTTCCTTGGTACTTTGACCGTTGCTAGTTGGATTTCATAAACTTCTGTTGAGCGCTCTACAGAGACATTGCCTTTTTTGACTGCTACATAAGCTTGTCTAGCGTTCAAGTCATGACGAACAACAATTGAATCTGTTCGATCTTGTGTTGAAGAAGCAACGTCAATAGGTACTGCAAAAGCAGACGTATTTATATATTGATAACCTTTTAAGCTTGCTGAACCTGCTTTTACAACAATTCTCATTCCAACAGAATCAGCTGCAGTCACTCTTAATGCTTCACCGACTGACATCATCACTCCATTGCGAAAAATATTTTCAAAGTATTTTGCCCAGTCTGCCGATGTATAAGCACGATCGTATGTGCCATCATCTTGCAAAACGGCATCATAAAATAAACTTAATTCCGCCAAAAATAACCACCTACTTTCCTTTTCTCTTGATTACATCAATAATTGTTTTACTTTGATTACCGAATTCGCCGTCAATATGGTAGCCTTTCTCATCCCAAGTCTGAGTTACAGAATTTAGAACCACTGTATCTGAATAGCCAAAAGAAGAAATACGTTTTACACGATCCCCCAATTTATAATCTCGACCATAAACAAAAAGACTATCATTCAAATTGATAGTCCCATTCAATGCCAAAACTCTTGGTTGTTCAGTTAATTTTTCTTTTCCTCTTGATTGCAATGTGGCAATATATTGTGCATCTGGCATTTTTACATCATCAACAGTCTGTTGTAAGTCACGAGCATCGACGTATATTTCTTTTCGTTCGAGGCCACTCAAATTGTTATTTACTTGAGTATGCTTACGAGCTTTTCCTTCGCCTTCTCCATAAATAAGGGCTGTAGTCGCTTCATCATAGTTGTTCTTTTCTAATGATTCATTAGTAACATTTTCAAACTCTGCACTAAATTGAACTACACTAGAAACATCTTCACTTTTTCTAAAACGAATATTTGTTCCAACTTGGCCGTTTGATGTTGAACCAATACGCCCATTCGAGATAGGAATTTCGTCAAAACCAAAATTGTAACTTTCACATAGTCCCTCTATCTCTTCTTCAACATTCCCATAACTGTTTTGATAACTAATGTTTGAATTAGTAATTGCTGGCGGTTGTTCAACAGATAAGTAACTTATTTTTCTTTTTGCATCTGACGGAGAGACCACTTCGTTCCGTAAATGATCGTAGCAAATCAGCTCTGGTCTTTTTGTTTGATTGTAAATTCTATAAACAATTCTCTTACCAGCTTTTGCAAAAAGAGACTTCCCAGAAATTGTAATTAATCCACTGCTCAAATCATCGCAGATAATAGAATCAATGTAGTAAAAGCAATTATTAATTAATAGCACTGTATCTTCGTCCATTAATTCTTTTGGCATGTACTTTAAAAGAACAACCGTTTCAAAAGTATTGGCTGACTTGAAATTTTCTTTGACACTCATTGATTTCCATATGTCCAGAACTGCCGTTGACTCATAATCAAAGCCAGACTTTCTTCGAAACACCTCTACAAAAGGTAATGGCATAAAATCCATAGCTACACCCCACTAACTAATGGTGTAAATTGCATTTCACATGTAATTCCATTTTGAGAATTGTTGGCCGCTTTTAGTTGTAAATAGTTATCTCCTTTAGATAACCGAAAGAAACTACTGCCCTCCATACGTTCTGGAACAGCATTAGTTTCTACACCATTAACAATTTTTTTCGCATACAAATTCCCACGTACCGTTGAAAGTTCGAATCTTGTTCCAGGTTCAAAGGTTCCTTTAAATCCAAAGAAGGTTTGTTTTGTTACATCGTAAATCTGCGGATCAGTTACGGTTGTTACACATTTCATATGAAAAACTGCTCCAACCTGCACATCTCCATTGTTTACAATCTTTTCAATATTCCCTGATTCAAAGCGGCCAAACGTATGCTTCTCGCCTTGAACAAAAACCATTGGAAAAATAAGCGTTGGCTTTAATGTTGCCAAAGGAACCAGTGAGTTATAAAACGATACATCCCGGAAATAAGAATCGAATGCTTCAAACTGTAAAGAGAATAAGTTCCATTCATCAACCTTATAAGGATTATCTTCATACAACTTGAAGCTAGGCGCTTGAATTGGTAGAACGTCGGTTTCATACTCCTTGTCATAGACTTTAAGAGTTAGCTTACCTGTTTGTTTTAGATCGATTTTTTGAATCATATCTCGGCGCAGCTGATAAATTTCTTCTTCTGTTTTTCCAATTAAAGTGCCTTCTAACAATGGTTTCCGAGTGCTTAAGCGGATGCCGACAACTTTTGCGCCATCTTCTCCAAACACTTCTTCTGCTAAAACAACATTTTCTGGTGCTTCTAACCCCTCGACGTTTTGCAAAAAATAAGGAGCTTCCTCATTAAAAACGAGTTGCTCCCCATTTTGGTTCGTATAAACTAATTCTAGTTTCACTATTTAAACCCCCTCGCTAAATCACGCAATTGGCGTTTTGTTTCCATCGCCGTTTCTCTCGGTGTTTTTGTGTCTGCACCTGTGATATATTGTGTCACTTCCATATTTTTAATATTGCCGTCTTTTAAGTAAGAAACCATTTCACGCATTAGAGAAGCAAGTTCGCTAAAATCATTTGATTCATGTGAATCTTGAACAGCAATTAGATTTTTAACAACTGAAGAGTTTCTCGGAACTCCCACGCCGTTTTCATAATGAGGAATTAGTTTCTTTGTTTCTGAAGCTTTGATTACTTTTGATCCTTTTGGTAAATCTGGTAAGAATACATTTCTACCTTCTGGTATGAAAGGCACACCACCTTTAGGAATTACCAATTCTTTATAAGTGCGTCCTTTTTGGTCATTGACGATTGCCGGACCACCAATATGATTATTGGTTCCTGTTTCGAGCCCTAAAATTTTTGCTACGCCTTTACCTAAGTTGGCTACTACATTAAGTGTTTTAGTGATCGTTTCGTTACCTCCAAAACTTTGAACCGCACTCACTGCTGTAGCCGCTGCTGGTGATGCCTGATCGTGTGCTTTAAAATATTTGTCTCCTGCATTTTTTCCATCAAAAGAAACAACAGCGTTGTATCCTAAAGCACTAGCACCAACGACTCCTGAAGCATTACCATTAAATACTTTGCCTTTTGCATTGTTACTGTCATAAGTATTAACAGCTTTATTACCTTGAGCAGTTGCAGACAAAATGTTTGCTGGGTTCCCTTGCAACTGCTTTAATCTAGCGTTTGTAGCTTCATAAGTTATTACGGCGTTCTTCCCGTCATCTGCCGCTTTAAGGATACTCGATTGATCACCTAACAGTTTTTTTAATTCGGGTCGAACTTTGTCATATTCTGTAACACTAATCTCTCCATCGATTAGCTTTTGTTTTAGATCGGCATTATCTCCTAACATTTTTTTGATAGGATCAGGCAACACATTCCATGCGGTCATATTTTCTTCTGAAGAAAATACTTTATTTAACAAGTCATCATTGTTGGCTAGCATTTTCTTTTGCTCAATAGGAAGATTATTCCAATTATTCATATAGATTTCAGAAGATAAGAGTTTCTGTAATACGTCAGTATTATCAGCTAATAGTTTTTTACTTTCATCTGGTAAATTTTTCCAAGCATTAAAGGCTCGCTCTGATCCATAAATTTTTGTCAGTAAATCTTGATTATCTGCATAAAATTCTTTAACATCATCTGGTATATTAGACCAATTGACAATTTTTTCTTGTGAATCACTAAGTACTTCTAAAAACTCTTTGTTATCAGCTTTAATTTCTTTGTCATGTAACTTGTAATCTTCCCAAAGTCCAAGATTAAGCATATTTTCAGCCATTTTTTCAGGGGTATTAGAATACAGAATGGCCTTCTTCTCTTCAAAATTAAGTTTGTCCCATTTTCCGTTGGCTTGTAATGCCTGAGTTACAGTCTTCTTGGCATTTGTATCTAAAAGCGCTTGTTGTTCCTTAAACGTCATGCTGTCCCATTTTCCGTTAGCAATTGCTGCTTCGGCAATCATTAATTTAGCATTACTTTTTAGGTCGGCATGTTTGGAAGCATATAGGAGTTGGTTCCATCCTTTTTCAGAATTTGCAGCTTCGTTAACTGCTTCTTGCGCATTGGTTTTGACTTCGCCTGTTTTTGGATCAAGAACAAGATTATTCCACATTTTCCCATATTCACTTGCTTCATTACCAACATATTTAAGTTGTTCAGCGTTCTTCTTAGCATTTTCAGCAACTTTATTTGTTGTTTTGGTAACATTCTCCAATAACTTCTCATTATCTTCAATAAGGTATTGTGAAGCATTTCCGCTCTCTTTTATCACTTGTCCAGAAGCCAAATGAATTTTATCTTTTAGTTCAGGGAATTTCTCAACAATGGCCGCCATTTGGTTATCAAAACCTTCAGTCGTAGTCTCGTTTATTTTATCCCATTCTTCAAGATACTTCTGAGCAAATTCACCATCAAGGTTATATCCCCAATCTTTCAACCATTTTTTTTGCTCTTCTTTCATTTTAGCGGCATGAGTCTGTGATGCATTCCTTTGCTCTCCTAATGATTTTAACCATATTTCTGCTTCTTCTTTCGTAGCATTCGCTACATCACCAGTCATTGATTTCAAAATAGTTCTTTTTTGTTCCGCCGAAACATCCAGAGTATTAACATAAGCTTCCGCAGTATTCTTTGATAAATCACTAATCATTTGAGCTTCAGAAACACTCAATTGACGATTTTCGTTTGCAGCCCTTTGTCTAATCTCTTGAATTTGCTTATTATTCGATTGGATTTCTTCCACAGCAGACTGATTTAGTTTTTTCTCATTCTCAATGATTTCTTTCATTGAGTCTGTAGCGGTTCCTGGTAACTGCTTTAATAATTGATTCAATCCATCTACTTTTTTATTTAAAGACTTTTCAAGAGACTGACCCGCTGCTTCAAAATTTTCTGCCATTTTAGAAGCATCTGATTGATTAAATCCATCTTTTAATAAGCCAAACTGACCATTTGCGGCTTTGGTTTTGTCTTGCACCCCGTTTAAGGTTTTGTCAACTTCTCGTCCGACATCAGTTCCCCATTGCTTAACACGTTGGGAACTATTCCATGCCTCTTCTCCCCAGAGTTTCCACACTGCTACACCTGCCCCAATCGCTGCAGTTGCACCTAACACCCAAGGATTCAATAAACTAAACCCTTTAGTCAATGAACCAATTTGTGTTGTGGTTCCTCCGATTTTAGCAGTCAATCCTCCTAATGCCGAACCAGAAGAAGCAATGTCTTTTCCGAATCCAATAGAAACAGAACTACCTTCTGCAAAAGCTTTTGTAACATCTTCGATTGCTCTTTTTTTAGACATAGCAGCCATTGTTTCAACAAAGCCCTTGCCTAAAAATCCTACACCCTTCGTTAAAGTACCTGTTAACTTAATAGCAGGCCCCATTGCAGCAGTTAATGCAATCATTTTAACAATTGTTTGCTGTGTTTTAGGATCAGCATTTGAGAAAGATTCCGCTAAATTCGTTACGGTTTTGATCATTGGTTTAGTCGCTTGCAACGCATCTCTCAATGCTTTTACTAAAGGACCACCAAACGTGATTCCTACGTCCACTGCTTCATTTTTAAGCATCTTTAATTGAGATTCGGTAGTTTCGTATCGCTTGTTAGCTTCTTCTGTTAAAGCGGTGTTTTCTCCCCATGCTTTAGTTCCACGATCTACAGCACTTTTAAATACATCACTGGCACCAGCTGCACGTAGCAAACTGTCACGAAGACGAACTTCGGTAATCCCCATATCATCTAAAACAGCAATTGCAGATTGTCCGTGTTCCTTCGTTTTTCCTAGCCCTTCAATAAATTTGATAATAGCACCTGAAGCATCCTCTTTGAAAGCTTTAGAAAATTGTTCTGCAGACATTCCAGCTACTTCTGCAAAATCATTTAATTTTCCTGATGCATCGGTGGCTTCTTTATGCATTGTTTTTAATTCTTTGCTAGTTAACCCCATTGCACCAGCAGTGTTTTTTAACTCTTTACCACCATTTCTAACAGCGCTAGAAACCTGTTCCATAGATACACCAGTTTGTTGGCTTAAACTCTCTAACCCTGCAAATGCATTGGCTCCATTTTCTACAGCCAATTGCATTTCAACCATCACTTTAGAAAATGCAGAACCGCCTGCTTCTGCTTCAATACCAACCGAACTCAATGCAGCCGCAAATCCCATGATTTGAGCTTCACTCATTCCCACTTGGTGACCAGCACCAGCAAGACGTAATCCCATTGCGGTTATTTCTGACTCGGTTGTCGCAAAGTTATTCCCTAAATCAACAATCACAGAACCTAACTTGTCAAATTCCGTTTGTGGCATTCCTGTAATGTTGGCCAATCGAGCTAAAGCAGTTGCTGCTTCTTCTGCGCTCATGTTCGTTGACTCGCCTAAGTCAATCATTGTCTTGGTGAAGCCAACTACATTTTTAGTTTTAATCCCTAACTGCCCTGCTGCTTCTGCAACGTTTGCAATTTCCGTGTGACTTGAAGGTAATTCTTTGGCTAGTCCACGAAGACCATTTTCTAAATCTTTGTATGAGTAAACAACCTTACCTGTCGAATCCACAACTTCATCATTGGTCTTTTTCACACCTGCAAAATCAGATTCCCATTTCACAGCGGCCGTTGTTACTGCTGCAGCCCCAGCAAGAATTGGCAAAGTTATACCTTTTGTTAAAGCTCCGCCCACTTTTTCCATTTTTTGCCCACTAGAAATCATTTTTTCGCTGGCATTATAAATGGCGCCAGTGGCACCAGTGGTTTTGACTTGCATTTCTGCCATCTGACCAGCTGTTTGAATTAATTGAGATCGATAATTTGCTAGTTTTCCATTGGCATCTTGCAATTGAGTTGCTAGCCTTTTGGTGGATTCTGTCGCTTTTCCATCTACAAAAGATTCGTCATAAGCTTTTTTCAGCGCAGCAACTTGTTTCTCTTGTGCTCCAATGATTTTAGTTAAACCATCAAAACGAGTGCCAAGCTTGCCCATTTGATTGCCCGCCATATCAGCGATTTTTGCATTAGCTTGCATTTCTTTGGCTAAATAACGAACTTCTTTTTTAGCATTTGCTGCACCACGACCGAAATCAGAACTATCCAAGCCCAACTTAATGACCATATTTCCTAACGGCGTTTCACCACTCATTTAGTTACCTCCTTCCCTTTATGCGCCACTACGCTTGACTAATTCACTTAGTGGTCGCACCTCTTGTTTTTTCTTTTTAGTTTTCTTTTTCTTTGGTGCTTTCAATAAGATTTCATCAATATCCAAGCAATCAGTATTCATGAAATCCCGAATCGTCCACCCAAGTTCTGTAACTGAATCACGGACAAAACCAACCTGCAGGTCATAAAATTCAGACCAACTTAGATTTCCTCCGCCTTTTCCTTTTTTGACTCTTCCACATCTGTATTAGATAGACCAAGAACTCGATAGCTGATAATTTCCCATATTTTATCAATGTCTAAAGAATCCATACCGTTAAGAATTGCTTCTTTAGTAAGTTCCTTTTCATCGAATAAATCGGCGACGAATTGAATTTGCATTTCTAAATACTCGTCAGCTGTTGGTTCTAATCCTTCGCTTGTTTTTTCTTCTCTAAGTGAATTTTCTTTTTTTATATAGTCTGTACGCTTAGAAAACGGCACAAAGTCCTGTGTAAAAGTTTTTTCTTCGCCATCAATGCGTAAAGTTAGTTCAATTTTACGTTCCATTTTTTAACCTCCAAAAAAAGGACGACTAACTAAAGCCGTCCTTAATCAATAAATTTTTATTCTGCTGCTGATACAGTCAAAGTACATTCTGCTGTAAAATTACCGTCTTCAGTTGTGCCAACAAGTTTTGTAATACCTTCCGAAACGCCTGTTACTTTTCCTTGCACTGGCGTTACCGTTCCAATCGCTGCATCTTCAGAACTGAATCTATACGCTTTGTTTGTTGCGTTTTCTGGCATGATTGTAGGTGTTAACGTTGCTGTTTCACCAACTTTTAAAGCCAATTCAGTCTTATCCAAGGTAATTCCAGTAACTGAAATAGGTAGTGTTTTAAACGCTGGTACATCCACATGATCAGATTCTTTTTCTTCACCGTTAACAGTAGCAACACCTGTGACAGTAAAGTCACCCGCTAAAACATCTGTGTTTGCGGTAATTCCTGTAATAGCTAAAGGCGAAACACTTTCTGCAACAGGATTAGTTTCACCTTTTTTATAAAGTCTAAATTTTTCTGGTGGAATAAACGACATTTCTTGTCCTCCTAACTTAATTCAATATTGGCCCCATCTGTAGTGGGAGTAACAGCTCCCACTGTGGGGCTTGCTACTTTTCCGGCGCTGGTGTTTCTTCACCAAATAATTCTGTTGTCAATTCTGCTAGAGCTTCTGAATTATCTGCAAAACCGACAGTAACTTTTTTACCGTTAATTTGACGAGAAACAGCAGAATAAACATATTCGCCAGGCTCTGGCGTAAAGTCGTCATCATTTAATGTTTCGCCTTTGACACCATCTAATGAGAATGTGCCTGCATACATACCGAAGCCAAGTTTTTCGCCATACAAATCTTCTGATTCGATTAATACTGCGTAGTAAGGTGGCTCTGTATCCTCGCCAATATGATAAACTTTGCTTTCCTCGCTAGCTTTTTTATGCCCTAACATTTCATGTTCAATGGCTGATGGTACATCTAAGATACCTAAGTTTGCTGCAATATCTCCGTGACCTTTACGTGCCACGTAGTATGCAATATTTGATCCGAAAACTTTTGACGGTTCTTTGGTTAGTCCTGTAATTTCAAAGCTTGCTGCGGCCCCTTCTTTTGGCTTGCCATCAATGACATGTTTCTTACCAGCGACTGGCTTTAATTCATTGTCCAATTGTTGAATAGTGATTCTGCTAAATCCGTATGTTTGCATAAATTTTTTCCTCCTAAAAAATAGACACCAACTTAATAGTCGGTGTCGTGAATTTGTGTATTTTTTCTGTAACGTCTTGCATCTACAAAACGTTTTGTTTCGTTAAAGTACTGATCTAAGCCACCATCTAGGCGACCAAATCCAATTTGTTTCATCGTTTCTTCAACTGCTTTAGAAATTTGCTTGGTTACCATTCTGTCCATGCTTTCAACATTTATTTGATAATTGAAGCGAATTGACAAAGCTTTGTTGTTGGCAAAATAAGCGTTAGTTTGTGGACCAAGAAAGTTATCAATGACAATGAAAGGTTTGGTAGTATCCAAAGTTTCTGGTACTTCGTAAAATTTAATGCGATATTCAGTTTTACCATTGTCATTAATAAAACTAGTTTTTTCTCGAATCAGAGGATTATCAATTAATCGATTGTAAACTTCCATCATCATGTCTTTCATTTAGCTAATTCCTCCATATCCGACTTCATCTCTCCGAATGCTTTCGCTTGAATTTCATCAGCTGCAGCCTGTAGTTTTCCCATTCCACGAGGTCGCACATAAGTACCATAGCGTGTATAGCCGAACTCATTTAAATGGACGATAGGCGCACGTTCCTTTGAAGCCCAGCCAGTCTCAACTCGTTTTGGATTACTTTTCACACCGCTACTTATAACTAAGTCGTGTGTTTTTCCTGAATCGATATAACTAGCCATATATTTTTTAACAATCTGCTTGTTTCTTTCACCTTGTTTTTTTAAAGCTTTGTTGGAAATTCTATTTACTCGTGCTTGTCCTAGTTTATCTTCCATATTTTTGAGAATTTCTTCTAACCCTGTCACTTCGCTCATGACGTTATCCCTAGAACAATCTTGATAAAACGGTTATCTTCAAAATCTGGTGAAACATCTACGATTTCCCATTCTTTGCCCACTGGTAAAGCTCTATAGTCATCAATAACAACTTTATGTTTGTTGCTAGGGATATAGTCTTGGTGCGGATCACGGATTTTAATTGTCAGCCCCTCTTTAGTTCCTTTTGCGTTCAATATTTCCATGTCTTTCATTGACGGATTGTAGATTTGCGCTTTACATGAATGAAGTTCTTTCTTTACTATTTCGCCAGGTTCAGGCCCTTCTCCCGGAATAAACTGAAAAAAAGAAACTGGCGTTTTTAATTCGCCAGCTCCTATTTTGGGACGTTTATAATTAGGGTGTATTGCCAAATCCTTCACCTCCTGAAATATCGATGGAAGCATCCATAATGCTTTGCTGAAAGTTGGGATAAAAGTATTCTAAGGCTTCGTTTCTTACATAACGAGTTCTTTCAAAAACAAGTTCTTTTCCTTTTCGATATACTTTTGGATCAAAATCTCCTATAAGCGTTCGAATATCTTCAAAGGAATCATTTAATTGTTCTTTTATAGAGTCATCGTCTGACGAATGAAAGATTTGATTTCTTTCTTTGAACTCCTTTAAATATGATTCCATCTAATCCCCCCGTGCTATTTCAAATCGATAGTTGCCCCATCTGTTGTTGGGTTTATCTTATTAACAACAGGGGTGTTTACTTTGTTGCTGGTTCTCCATCGTCAATTTTAATATCATAAATTTGCGCTGCATCGTTATCAGCTGGCTCACCATTGCCCAATAAGTCGGCAGCGTATAATGTTGCACGTTTCATTGCAAATGTTTCTTTATAAACATAGACTTTTTCTGCACGTGATTGCGTAGCATCATATTCTCCACCAACAAAAGCAATCAATTTATTCTCTTTTACTTCTAAAGATTCAATGATATGGTCTTCAGAAATAAATGGTAAGTTTGAAACGAATACGCCATTTGCATTTTGCGTAGTGACACGAGCAACAATATCGTAATAGTTCAATGGATTAACAATTAAGTATACATTCCCTTTAACTTTTCTTGTTTTTTCCTCTCCCTCGTCACCATCGCCGACTTTATCGGTATATTTAGAAGCTTTCTTCAATAACATTGCGAATTCTTTAACCATTGTCTGTGAATCTTTAAAAGTTAAGATCCCTGCTGATTCTTTATCAGCATATCCATTTGTCGGATCAATTGCCGCATTCATATCTTTTGTTAGTCCAATAGGTTGATCATGACCAGACCCATTGATAATTGCTTTTTCCCATGCTTCTGCGATTGCTTCAGATAAACATAAACGAACGTATCGGTCAACCCAGCGTGGACCTAATTCTAAAGTGTCATTTGAAATTAAGAAAAACGCTGTTAAAGCCAATTGATTAAATTCTGTTGCACCAAATTGTGCATCTAATTTCCCTTCAATATCTTTATGAAGTGGCCCCCATACCGCTACACCTTTACGACGAGAACGAGTAATTTTAGTTTTACCTACTGAAGGGGTAAAATTAATAATTTTTAACAATGGACGTTCTTCTTGTAAACCTTCAAAAACACGTTCTAAAATTGTTTCTGGCCAGACTAAATCTTCATCAAATCCACCCGCTTTTTCAACTTCGTTATAAAATTTTGTTTCTTCATTAGTTAAAGTGTGAATGCCACGAGCTTCAAGCACACGGTTATCTGTTACATTTTTCAGCTCTTCATATTCAGCTCGTACTTGCTTTCCTGCATCTTCTGCAACAGCAGTAACATATGCTTCTAAAGCAGCATTTACCTGTTCTGGTGTCGCCTCTTCATTTGTTGATACTGCATTAAATTGTTTCTTCGCTTCATCTGTTTTGTTTTTTAATGTTAATGTCATAATCATGCTCCTTTAGTTAATCTATTTATTAAAGATTTTTGTTTTGGTTTTGATTCTTGTTTTGCTTCATTCGTCACAGCTTGTTGGTTTAAAGACATAGCTTCCGCAACAGCATTTTTCACCATTTCAACTATATTTTCCTTTGAATCAGTTGAATTTTTTTCGGTGTTTTTCTTAACTTCTGTTGCAAAACCATATTCTACAGCTTCTTCAGCTGTGAACCATTTTCCTTCCTTCATCCATGTTTCTAATTGATCTGTTGTTTGACCTGTTTTTTGTGAATAAATTGAAAGGATGGAATCATCGATAGTTTCCAAAGCATTCAAAGTCTTTTGAATGTCTTGTTTATTTCCCCATGTAAATGTTGAAGCCTCATGAATCATAACTGAAGTCCCTACATTCATAATTGCTTCATCAGCTGCCGACAGAATGAATGTTGCTGCTGAAGCTGCTACACCAGTAACTTCTACCGTTACTTTTGAGGGGTGATCTTTTAAATAATTGTAAATTTCAACGCCTTCAAACACATCTCCGCCTGGGCTATTTAATTTAATGGTAATATCGTCTGTCACTCCATCTAAAGTTTCCCTGATGCTCTTCGCATCAATAACATCATCATCGGACCAATATTTTTTTCTGATATTTCCCGAAAGAGTTAAAACTCGTTTACCTTCAAATAACTCGTTAGAAAACTGAAACGGCACGTTTCTAGTCTTTGTCATTCTCTTCCTCACCCCCTTTCACGAGTGCATAATTTTTAGTCATAATTAGCTTCTTACCTTCTTTATCTGGCAACGAATCATAATCCGTTTCTTCCCTCACTTCATCTCTTAGGAATGTTCCACTAGAGACGATTTTGTCAATTTGAGTTGCATTTTCTAGAATACTTACAGGTAAAACTTTAGTTACTTTAATTCGTTCACCATTTTTATACTCTTGGCGTGTAAGAACTTTTGCAGTTAATTCATCTTGCAGCTTTTTCATTAAAGGAATAATACATAATTTTCTAAAAGCTTTGATATTGGAATCAAGTTCTGATTTTTCACCATAAATAAGCGCCGTAGGTACTCCTATGGCGTTGGCTACATCATCAATTAACGATGATTTCATTTTATTTAATTCCTCAAGAGACTGATTAGAAGAACCTTGTTTGTTCGTATATTCTTCATAATCAAATCCTTTAACTTTTGGGACTATAGCAACTGCTTTAGTGCTAAAAGCGTGATAAATTTTATTTACATACTCTTGTAATCTTTCCGAACGTGTTTTGCCATCTTTTCCTTTTTCTTCATTCATTGATCCAGTGGCTTCAATTGAAACAGAACCACGGATCTGATTATTTCGCATGGAGATTTCTAGTATTCGTCCGAACAATTCCGAATAGTCATTAAATAAACCCTTAGTAAATGAATCAAGCTCTTTACTGTTGTACTTTAAATAAATGACATCTGACATGTAAAATTTTTCAGTAAACACTTGGTCTTTAACGTAAACGTTGCTAAAGCAATCATCTGTGATTGTTTTTTGTTCTCTTGTATAGTCATCAGCTATTAAAAGTTGGTCATCTTTTAAAATAACCAACACTTCATTTTCATCTAACAAGCGAAAGAAGAAGGCTTGCCAAAATGTGGTAGCCGACATATCCGAGTTAGGCCGAACGTTTAATATATAGTCCCAATCTTCCATTCCTGTACTTTTGAATTTTATTTCTAATGTGGACATAGTCCTTGAAACAAAATCTATAACGGTATTTTTAGCCATTATTTTTAAATATGACCGTGTAGCTAATTCATCCCCTGCAACAAAATCTGGAAGCCAGTCGGACGGTTCTTCATTTTTTACTGATAGTTTGAAGACATCGAATAAACTCACTCATTCACCCCCTTTCTGTTGTAGTTACACGTTATTTTATTTTTCCTAAAAAATGACGACCCGATTTATTTTCTTTTTTCGTTGGTACATCCCACTTATAGCCGTTATGAGCAACAAATGTCTTTTTGAAATAAGCAATATTGTTGCCATAAGCTGATTTTGTTGTTCTAACAATGTTTAGATATTGCGGTTTATACATAATAATTACTTCCTTTCTAAGATTTATATTGTAAGCATTATCAAAGGTGATATAATAAAGTTATCAGTTGTAATAAACTGAAATAATTATTGGGAGGATCTATTGATGACTAAAGCATATTTAGCAACTTACGATTTAAATAGTCCTGGACAGAACTACGATGAAGTTATTAAACTTTTTAAAGGTGAGTTGAGTAGAGCCTATTGTAAGTATTGGAAATCAGCTTTTTTATTCACTTCTGATTTGACACCGTCACAGATGATAGAAAAATTAAAGCCATACTTAGATAACGATGACAAAATGATTATTATAGAAGTAGTCGCTAATAAAAATGGTTGGCTTACAAATGATCAATGGGATTGGATAAATAAAAACATATTTTAAAAAAGACTGATTAACAGGATTAATTACTTTTAATCCTGTTAATTTTTAGAACTCAATTTCATCCAATATGTCAAAGGCATCTTCATAGTTGTAATTTACGATTTCATCAACACGCCATAAACAATATTCAAAAGCCTTGAATCCGTCTGTCTTACGCCTTACCTCTTCTTTCTTCTTATATGATTTATTACCATCGCCATTGGTCTTAACAAGTACATTGTTTGTATACCAACGCATGAGCGGATTATCGCCAAAAATAATGTGATTGTTAGCAAAAGCATCTTCAATTCTAGGTGCTAGCAAATTATCAGCAGCAGTTGGATTCCTGATTACTTCGATTTCGAAGCCTTCTTTCAAAAACAAAGGCCGCAAAAGATCCATACGAAAATTATCAGCTACTACTTTTGTTATGCCATATTTTTCCCGTTGTTCAACAAACCAACCAACGACTGTTTTAGGATCAATTGTGGGGCCATCTATGACCGTTAGTAATCCTTTTTCTTCCCATTCACGTATCGGCGCAAATTTTTCTTTTGTGGCTTCAGAAGCCTTACGAGAATATCCATAGTAAATGTCCACAAATTGCTTTCTAACGAACGAATGGGTCTTGAATACATAATCATCCCCATCACGAAACAAAAGTCCACAGGCGGCGAAATCACGCAGACTGGCATAGTCTAAACCGCCAATGGCTTGTTTTCCAATTAGGTTAGTTGGGAATGGTCTGTTGGTCGCTAGAATTTCTTCACGACTAGCCACCGATCTTTCTAAGTCTGTGACAGGTAAATTCATGCGTTTAGTCATGAATTCTTCCCTGTTACTTGGATCGTCTTCTAAGTCCTCATATTCTTCCATGATCGTTTCATACAGTTCTTCAGCATAATTAGATAACGGTTTATGAAACATCGGGTTCGCAAGTTCCCAGTTTTCAGGATCATTCACTTGATCTTCTGAATCAAGTTTACAAATGAATGGAAAAAGAGCATTGAAACGGACTGAACCATTCAACACTCTTTTCGCTTTTTCTTTCATACTATCCAAGAACCCTTCTCGAACATATCCGTCAGTTCCAGAATAAAACTCCCTTGAATTTGGTTTTTTGCCCAAACCACTAATATGGACCTTTACATCTTTATTCGATTCGTACCGATGAATTTCATCGAATGCTACCGCGCCATCTCGCAAACCATCTTTTGTTTCTCCGTTGCTCGTTCGATACTTAAGTTTGCTGCCAGTTTTCTTGCTTGTGATAACTGATTTTCCATATTCAAAAGCTTTCTGCAACGTTTTATTTCGTTTGATTGTATTGTAAATTTCTTCAAATGACGTCTTAGCTTGCTCCTCTGAGTTTGCAACAATCGATATGTTGTAATCCATTATTCCGTGTACCTCGGTTTGTAAAAAGTTTAGAACCACAGATAGCAAACCATTCTTGCCACCCCCACGTCCAAACATCCAAAGAAACTTTCTATACACCCGACGGTCATTTTTCTTGAAAAAGAAAAAGACAAACGCAATTAAAAATTTTTGGAATGGCTGCATTGGAAAAAACCATTTCTCTCCATAGGCGATACATTTATCAATCATCTCATCATCAAAATAAACATCGTCACGACTGAGTACATCACGCTCTAAATATTCAATTAAATCCTTCCGCTCCTGATTGAATTTAATCTGACCAGTTTTGAATTGATTAATATAAAAATCAACGTGTTTTTGATGTATCATGTTAAATCACTCTCATCATAATCATCATCTGGAGCGGTAATCGTTTGATCCAGTGGATCCAAATTTAAATCTTTACCAAGCGTTATTAATGCACGAGATATTTTCACTTTTTCAGCGATTGCAGGATTAGGTTTTACAAATTTTTGCGTACCATTTTCCACCTCAACTATTGCTCCGAATTTAGTTATTGAACTATTCATTTTCCGATAAAGCTTTACTAAATCAATATATCTTTCAACTTTTTCAAGTTCAATCTGATCATTTTCATCAATTTGTTTTAATAATTGTTTTTTCAAATCTGCTATCCTAATGTCCTACACCCCCCTAGTAAAAAAATTATCTCTTATATTTGGACAGTTGACCCCATCCACCGGTTCCCTAGATTGGGATTTGACCCCCAAATAATTTGACCGGGGGTATGTTAGTCCCCACTTTCATTTGTTATTCGGTCATGTTTTGGGATTTGGTTTCCACGAAGTCGATCGACAATGAGATGTAATCGTACGTTACCTGTTCTCTGTCTGGTGCTGGATGAGTTTCATTGTAGTCCCCACCCATTATGATCACATGACCATCATCAACTCGTTGCTTAAATGAATTCAACTTATCAATTGTATCTTGAATCCAAGCGCTGGCATCGTGGCTGGATTCATTTATATTTCGAATTGCTGATCCTTCTTTTATAAATGTTCTTTCATCATTACTCATTGATTAAACACCCTTCCGTTATTAAGATCGATCGACAAGACTTTGTTTCTAGGATCATCTTTTGTCATATAAACAAATGTGATTACATTTGTTCCTGGCATATCACTGTCAGTAACATAATGTGCAGTCATAGATGCAACCCCAACCTCTTGGCCTTTGATGTAAAGTTTAGGAACTTTCCCGTTTAAATAGAAGCTTACATCTTCTTTGGTTAATGGTTTATTCGAATCCAAGATATCCTGTCGCTTTTGTTTCCAAACATTACCTTCGAAAAACTGCTTGCCATAATCCATGTAGTCTTCATCACCTTGTTCTTTGTAAGGATGAGCATGAATACCTGCTACATATCCAATAAAAGAACTCCTTAAACTTTCACTAGTAGTTTGTTTAATTTGATTAAATGCCTTCTCCCATCCCTCATGTAACTTCGAAGAAAAGTTAACAGTTACATTACCGCCTTCAACAAATTGCTTTGTGAAGTTTTCGTATACAACATCTTGGGTTCTGTACTTTGGTAATGCTGCTTTGAGACCTAGCCCATCAGCCGCCCATTTATCAACCAGGAGTTTCTTACCTCCGATCCCATCAGCATCAGAAGTCGTTACTACTGCCGTAGGATATAGTTCCTTTATTTTAATCATTAATGACTTCATACTAGGAGCAACAACAATCGTGTATCTTCCATCTTCCACATAATCTTTCAAACATTTCTTTACCACCATTCATCATCCCATTTCTTTTTTCTTTTCGATTCTCTATAGTTAAATCTACCGTGCCGTTTATTATGACAGTCCTTGCACAATGTTCTTAGGTTGTCTATATTCAAGGCATACTGTGGGTAATGTTCTAACTCTTTAATGTGATCCACTTCAAGAATAGAATCATACTGGGTTGTTAACTTACCTTCTTGTTTGCACCACTGGCATTCGTAATGATCACGCTCTAAACACTGCTGCCTTAATCTTCTCCACTCTGATGAGCCATAGAACTTTGCTCGTGCTTGTTTGGATGATACATCAATCATTGTTGGCAATATTAGAAAGGTAAGTGTTAACCAACGCACGTTGTATTTGCAGCACACCTTCAATACCTAGCGACTTAACATCAAGTTTCAATCGTTCGTTTAAGAACTGTGCATTGTGATCTGCTTCAAGTGTTTCCTTCTGAACGTAATAAAGTAATGCTGATGTCTCATCCATCTTCAGCCCATATACTGAAATGATTTCAATAAACAATTCTGCAAGCGCATCTATATCTTTCTCTTCACGAACCTTCTTCATGATTTCTAAGAACTGTGCTTGCTGCTTTTTAATCTGTTCTTTTTTACTCATAGATGTAACAACCTCCTTATAAAATTATGTAAAAAGGACTGCATATAAATGCAGCCCTCGTGAAAGGTAGTAGCGCCAATTTGTTTGTCCGAACATTCATTGACGATCTATATTATTTAAGTAGCTTATGCCACTTACTGGAACAATAGGACTCGAACCTATACTAACGGTTTTGGAGACCGCTGCTCTACCGATTAAGCTATGCTCCATTAACTCTCGCAAACCTGTAGAAAAAAGAGAGAGGAAATTCACCTCACTTCTTTAGTTTTATAATTGGTGGTTTGCGAGAGAATCTAAATGAGATCACAAGTGACTAAACGAAGAAAGTAGATTTTTTTACTTCCTTGTAATCTCAAATCAAAAAAATAAGTAGGCAATCGTTCCGTTAATGTATTTGTGTAAGTGTGTCGCATTTCTTATTTTTTTGACACTATCATAATAACCCGTTTCAAAGGTATATGAAGTGTAGATAAAGTGTATAAAAGAGGTATAAAAAGTGTAATAAATGGCTACTTAAAAGCAACCAGTTCCAGTGCCGAAGCGAATTGAACAATAATCATGTTAGATTCTTGTTTCACTGATTCTTCACTGATACAGTTTCGTTGCGCTGCTAGATATATTGGATTGCCATTGATATAGCGGTCATAGAAGATTCTTTTTCTTCTCTCCGTTACATCTGGTTTGTGCGGATGTTGGATTGCAGAATAACCTCTAATAAAAAGCTTATGAAGATAATCAAACTCTTCTTGTGCTTCTTCTTTCTGGATTAACATTTGTTCGGCTTCGAAAACGTTATTGGCCGTTGATGGTGGAACCAAAGAGAATGAAGCTGTTACTTTTGGTTCCCTCGGCTGGCCAACACGACATCTAGCAGCAAGATAGGCAGATAGGAACACACTGACGTTATGTTTAGTTTGTTCCATGTCTACATCCTTTGCATCTGGTGTTTCATATTTCTTTACGTCAAAAAGTACCATCCTTTGATTCCCCCGTTTATGGTATAATATTCGTGTCGAGAATATTACCAATGGTCGGAGGAATCCGGCTTTTTTTATTTCTTTTCTAATTATAATAATTTCGCAAATCGTTTTAACTCTTTGTACGAAACGGCATATCCGCTTTCCAATTTAGTAACAATCTTTGCATCTTCAAGAGAAAAACCCCTACTGCATAAATAGTGAATTCTTCGGTTCTCTTGTTCACCAAAAATTCCAAATCCTTTTCTGATAGATTCTGCTAAATTTCCAAAGCTTTGAATTAGGTCCTCTGCGACGCCTGTATAATTACTTGTATTCATTCACCACCATCACCTTTCAATCTTCGTCCACATATCGGACAATAGTTTATTTTCCGTGATCTAGCCTCTTCTTCCCACATGCTACCTGCATAACCTTGAAACCTTTGTTTGATTATCAGTTCTTTATTTTCTATGGTCCATTTCCCGCCTAATTCGTCTTGTAAATAAAAATTACCGTCACATATTTGACATTCCTGTTTATTCATGCTGTTCCTCGTTAACCGATACTCCCAAACTTTCCTTTATTGGATCGACTTCCAACAGACAATTTAAAGAACAAAAACTTAGATCAATAATCAATCCATCTTCTCGATCTTGTTGCAAAACGTTATACGAGACTTCTTTCATGTAATGATAAGCGTTCGGGCAATTTGGGTTGTCACAACATACATACTTACCACCGCAACCAAGTCTTTCTCGAATAGTTAATTCAGTTTTTTGTTTCATTCCGCTTCCTCCTGTTCCAAGGACCACTGACTAAACGCTTGTAAGACTTGTGCTTGCTGTTCATCGCTCAATTCATCAACCGTGTTCATTATTTGTAATTCGTATGGGCTTGGATTTGTAATCGCAAGATTCATAATCGCCTCAAAAGGTCTATATGTTATAAATTCCCTTGTGTCGCATTTTTTCTGCAAATACTTTAGTAAAAATTGCTGTTGTTCATTAAGTCCATTTTCTTCCATGTAACCCCTCCGTTTTTTTCATTTTTTAAACTCCGTCCGATCCTTAAAAAATCTCTTTTAAATCGCAAGGGTGCATATCCTGCTTAATCTCCGAAAACAAAAGCTTTCCTTTCACTTCAAAAACGCCGTCAGGATAAACCCGAACCAATTCTACTAGTTGCCCAATTTCAAAATTATGATCAAAACGGCTATTTCCTATAACTCTAAATATCCTGTTCATTTATTTGACCTCCAATAATTCTGGATTCTCGTGGACATTGCCTAAAAGCTCGAATGATTCTTCGTGCAATTGGACAGTGAGTGCCAACGTTGCCAAATCAACCCAATCATCACCGCTATTCCACCAGAATCCAAGATTTCCAAATTCTTTTGTTATCACTACTTTTTCTGCTGTCGCTTCGTTTTCAATAGCTCCTAGAGTTTCAGGATCATAATCCGTATAAAACCAATGAATGTTGACCACATCTCCCTCAAAAATTTCAACGCCGTTCTTGTCTTTCAAGCCTGTTGATTGCATGAGGATCACATCTTTAAATTCTCGTGTCAACGTATGCCTATTCTCATGATCTCCATTATCAGCCTCAAGCCAAACTGTTTTTTTCTCAAAGTCAATTTGATTAACTTTCATCATTTTTTTATATTTCTTATCCCACGCTCTAAACTTTGGAATCATCTTCTTCACTCGCTTTCAACTCTTGTTTGCTTAAATATTCTTGGAATCTCACTTTATCTTGCACATTCCAAACGTGGTTACCATAGTTTTTATACTCAGTTCTAGGCATTTTTTTATAAGGGATTTTTTCACGTTGGCAATGTGCGATTAGAGACGACATCTTGATGTTTAATTTTGTGCATATTTGGCTAAGGTAGTAATCTTCATCAATCAAACGTCGGATTTCTGTGTCTAGCTCTTTAATCTTCTTGTGCTTTGTCAGCCCTAATTTTTTAGCCCTAAACTCAACAGCTCCAACTGTACGATTTAACCTATCAGCTATATACTTATTTTTCATAGATAGATAGTGCTTTTTTAAGAACTCATCCTCTTTTTCAGACCATAGACGGTGCATGTAGCATCTAAAATCATCTTCTTTTCGCATTTTGCACAATTTTTTTCTAATCGCATTGATGCTTCTATTCAAGTACTTAGAAGCTTCAATTAGCTGAGTATCGTTTTCAAAAACAAAATATTCTAAATACACTAGTTCGTCTTCTGTCCATTTTCTATACATGAAATCACCACACTAGGAAAGTTGCATCAATGCACCAAGAATCTTTTCATCATCTTTACTCTGCAATTCATCAATGATATGCATGTATGTTTCTTGAGTAGTAGTCACGCTTGAATGACCTAGACGTTTAGCTATGCTATGAGTTGACACGCCGTCAGCGAGTAAAATACTTGCATGTGTATGTCTAAGTCCGTGCATTGTGATGACAGTGATTCCTGATTCTTTGCATTTTCTGATCAGGTGGGAATTGTATGTTGAATTGAAAATTCGTTTATATTTGCCTGTCTTTTCATCTCGATTTACAAAAATCAATTCATCTTGAGGTAAATTTTCAATGAGCGGTTTAAACTGACCAACTATTTGCCAATCAATGCTTATCGTTCTAACAGAACTTTTGTTTTTCGTATCCTGAAAAAACATTGTAGAATTTTTGTAGTTCAATGTTTTATTAATGCTGACGGTATTTCTGGTCCAATCAAAATCAGCTGGTGTTAACGCAATGGCTTCCGCAAAGCGCATTCCTGTTTTTGCAACCAGTAAAATAAACCAATCCATATTTATCCCTTCGCCAAGTTCTAGTGATTTCAACAGCTTTTGTAGTTCGCCTTTTTGCAAGAATTTTTTCTTTTTTGGTCTCGGCGGTATTCCTTTGATAATCGCTTTGTAGGTTGGATCACGTTTAATTAGTCCTTCGTGATACATATCTCTTACACAGCTGCCAATTTGGTGATGGAAGTCCATTGTTGTCTGCCGCTCATGTGTCAGAGCGTATTCATTAAGAATGCTTTGATAAGCCTTTCTATCTAATTTATCTATCGTTAAATCAGGGCAAATTTCAGTAAGGTGTTTGTGGGCTATATAATATTTACTAACTGAGATATCTCTAATTGCACCGACTTTGTAAGTTTCAATCCATTCTAAAAAATAGCCAGCAAAAAGTCTGGGACGTTTGCTCATTCGTTTTCTCCTCCTAACACGCTGGGACTTTCGATGTGATCAATAGCTTCTTCCAGCCATTCTCTGACTTGAAACTCTCTTGTGACCACATCGCTGTGCGGCATAACATTTACATCGCTAAAAGCCAACGAATCATCTTTTGAATTTTGTAAAAAGTAAATCTGTTTTATTTTTCTGTCTAGCGAATCACCGTGGACTACGGTGGCATTCATCCCACGAATAGCAAGATTGAACAGCAGGAACGGAATGGTTCTATCAGATAACTCCTCTAAATCGTAAAAAGTCATTGATGGTTTATATTCAAAAAAACCAATAGATAGTCTGTCTGCTCGCCATTTTTGTATGATCATTCCACCTGTCCCAGAAGCTACTTCATGTGTCAATCCACTTCCAGGTCCTACGATTTTTGCAATCACTTCCCCAATTGAATTTGGCGTAAAATCTTGCTTCTTAACTTTCCGATCAGCATGTTCGTCTTGAAAATATTCGTGAAACCAATCGAAAGTTAAATCTTTTTCTATTTCTAAAAATTTGTTAAACACGATTTCTCGTTTATCGCGACTTAGTAATATATTCATGAGCGCTTCTGGCGCTTTGTAGGCATCATCAACACCTAGCAGTTCATTTATTTTTTCTGTTGTTAATTTCATAATTCCAAAGGAGCAAAAAGCTTTTTATGCGGCCGCAAATCTCCCACTCCTTTCTATTTATTTTTCTCTAAAACTTTTTTAAATATGTCATCGACTAATTTTTCTGGAATATTTGATCGTTCATTATAGCTTTTGGAAAAATTGCCCCAGGCAATTTCTTGTTTAATAACTTTATTTTTCAATCCCAAATGAATATTACTGGCAAATTTCGTGGGCTTCTGTAATGGATAATCATAATTGTTATACCTGGTTAAATTTTTAAATGGTAGTTTAAAATTCAAGACATCTTCAATATATTCCCAAATTTTACCATTAGCCGGGTTCTCAATAATGAAATATCTGGGTTGGTACTTTTTTATAATTTTTATAGTATTAAAAACCGTTAACTCACCATTCACTCTTTTTAAAAATTGTCGTTCATAAACATAATTAGTATCTTCGTAATCTTTTGTGGTTCTTATAGTAAACGGGCTTGGTAATATCTGTGGTGCAAATAAATTATCTGTTACATCTTCTCTTTTCCAACAAGCATTACCATTTTTCATTGCACTAGCTACTGACCAGCTTTCGCACGGTGGGCTTGCAATGATTAAATCTGGCTTAGGTAATTTGTCTAAAACTTTGAATAATTTATTATCATTAAACATATAAGAATAGTCCGCTAAATTCAGATGAATAAAATGGTCATTCTTGTTTTCAATATCCAAACCTATGCTGTATATTTCTATATCTTCAAACTTTTGTGCAGAACGTTTATAACACCCGTTCCCACTATCAAATAGTGCCCATACTATCATAATTTCAAAGGAGTAAAGAATTCTTTACTGTGGCCACAAACTCCACTCCTTTCTGATTATTTGATTAATACATAAAATCCATTTTTCTTTGCAACGTCTCCTCGAATTCCCAAATGGCCTTCCAACTCTTCAAAGGTCCTTTTTGTAATTTTGGAAAGTTGCGTGTCATACCCCAAATTTCTAAGTGTCACGTATTCCTCTGGTGTTAATTGGTCTAAATCTATTGCCACAATTGGCGGAAAACGTTCAGCCGACGGCTTAAATGTCACACTAGTTAATTTCATTTTTTTACCTCACAATTTACCGCTTTATTTTTCGATTTAAGGCGTTTTAAATCATTTATGATTAATTACCCTAAACTAGTTTTAAAATCTAGCTACGGTTAAATCACGTTACAAAAAACAACAAATTATTTCTTCTTCATCCAAGATTGATTGCTCTTGGTTTTCTTTTTAGGTTTTTCTTGAAATGATTCTTCTTTCACTTTTTCAAGTAATTGTTTTGGCTTTTCTGGTGGAATTACAACGTTTACGACCTTTCCACCTGCCACTTCTGCAGCAAGATTCGCTAATTCATCGTCTGTAAAATGCATCGCCTGCTTAATTTGATTAGTGATGTTACCGTCTTTATCCAGATATCCACTACATTTCACTACTTTTACTTTTTCCACGTGATCACCTACTCTGTTTTTAATGTACTGCTTCAATTTTCGTATGCCTTTCCCTCGGTCTTGTCCTTTGCGGACAACCCAAGTGCCATTTATCCCGAAGTAATCAATGACACCTACAGGCGTTTCAATCGCAAATTGGCAACTATCTTCGAAGTATTCAAAGGGATATCCTAGCTCATAAATATTTTTCATTGCCTCTGTACTCATGAATTGCACATGAAATTTTCTTTTGTTTTTTAATTCTTGTGTTGGGTACTTTGTCATTATCTCTTTCCACCCCAAACCTTACAAATCGGATTCTTTGACGAATACTCCGTTTACCATTTCCCCTTGCCGATTTTTAATTTCGCTGTATGCTTGATTTAAGCATTCGTATAAGTCCATGTTATTTTGCATAGCGAGAATAATTAACGTCACAACCACATCACCTATACCATCTCTTAGATCATTTTCATTATTTCTTGCCAATGCAGCGCCAACTTCTCCGACTTCCTCAATCACTTTTAACATTTGCTTTTCTGGCTCTGCTTTATCTAAATGCTTTTCTTTCGCCCATTCTTCTACTAATTTAACTAATTCGTTCATCATTTCCCCTCCATGAATTCTTTTATTTGTCTATCAAGTTCCGCTTGCTCTTCTGGCGATAACTTTTCTTCTTGCTGGTTATTTGATTCTTTTGCCCATCCTGGTAAATTTTCAGTCCTAACATTTTGACGTTGGTAAGTCGTTCGTTGTTGGCCCCGTTCTTTTTCATTCTTGATTTCAAATTTTAGTTTTTCAAACTGCGCTCTTAGCTTAGAAGCACTTCTAATGTTTCCAAACCAGAATGAATTTGTCGGTAACCAATCAAGAACATAGTCAATTGCTGCAATAGTTTGTTGATCTCGTTCTTCGATTAGCCTAAACGTGTCAGCCCACTTTTCAATGTTCACTCTTTTCATTTCACTCGGAAAATCATTGATTAAATTATTTTGTAATTTTTGAGCAAGACGTAAATGTTCGTCAGAATATTTACAAGGAGATTTCTTTGGCTCTTCTTTATTATCTTTCTCTATACTCTTATCTCTATACTCTAACTCTATACTCTGGGCGACATTTTCAGGACATTCAGAGGACAATTTAGGGACATTGTCCACCTTTGACCTTTGCAAGCGTTTTTGTTTGGCTGCTTCTGTCTCAGATCCAACTAGTTCATTAAGTTGATTGATATATATTTCACCAGTATCGAGCAACTGTATTAGTCCTATTTTCTTAAATAAATCCATCGCAACTTTTACAGTGTCGACGGTGGAATTTGTGACCCTAGCGAGTGTCTCGGCATCGTAAGGGATTAACATGCTGCCAACGTTCCTTACTAACACCCCATCAGTTTTTAAAGATTTCAAACATAATTTTAGGTATATTAAGCAGTACTCTTTTCCGTTGGGTTGTTCTTCTAACCATTCGATTGTGTCTTCTTCAAAAAAGTTTTCTTTCAATTTAAGCCAGTAATAACGCTTTTTCTGTTTATCTGACAACGTATGCCCTCCTTCCATTTAAACTCCAATATGCAATTTCTTTATTGTTTCTTGATTTAATTTAATCCCTTTAACATGATATTTTTTCTTAAATGCTGTAATACCAATGTTGTGTTTTTCTGTGTGATGGCATCGACATAAACCAGCGTAAGTGTATTCTGTATGGTCAACGCTTTTTCTTTTGCGTCGACCTAGCGCTTTATCGAAATGGTCAATATCTGCACCAGTTTTGCCACAAATACAACAAACTCGGTTAGTGATACATTTATAAAAGTAATATTCTTGATTTGCTGGTAAAATGTCGTACCCTTTTTTGAAAGGAATATTATTTTCAAAGATGAAATTCAAGATAATGTTCGCTAAAATGGTTGCATCGTCCATTGTGTTCGTTGAGTCGTTTCTGAGGCTAATTTCATAGCCTTGTAACGCTTCAAACCTGAGATAGAACATTTCCTTTAACACTTCCGTTTCTTGCCCTGTGAAAGAGAATATGTCCTCTAGCATTGCAAAGATAAATCGACGTTGGGCAACACTAAATTTTCTCGGATCAATAAATCTTATTTCAACTTCTCTTGGCCCTGTATAATCAAAATACATGGTTTTTAATCGTTCAATATTTATTGCTTCGTTTATTACTGCTGTTATTGAGTTGTTTTTCAAACTCTTAATAACAGCAGAATAAACATTGTTTAGGTTCATTCAATCACTTCCACTTGAATCCCGTTATTAATAATAAAATTGTTTAGAGCAACTAACTTTTGATGCTCTGCTGTTAGTCTTAACGTAACTGTTTTCTCTTGTTGTTTTTTGCTGGTTTTTGGCGCTTTTTCCGTGATGATTTCACCTGTCGCAGTGTCAACCGTTTTATTGTTGATTGTTTCAGTTTTCAAAGCAGCAATGGCTTCGTCGTGTTCCCTTTTTGCTCTTTCACGTTCTTCTTGTTCTTTTTTTAAAGCAACGGCGGAATCAATTTCTTTTATCAGTTCTGGTGCAGTAGACCCTTTATCGATTAATGCGACCCAAGAAAACGAGTCAAGGCCAACTGCCTTAGCATAATTTTCAACAATGAGCTTATCGTTTTTTATACGTTCTTTTTCAGATGCAACTGCTACCATCGATGCCGCTATTTCCTCAATAGTTTTCTTATTTGGTTCACCTTTAACTGTGAAAGCTGTTTTATTAGTCCACGAACTAGGAATTTCAATTTCGTCAATGGATACATTGTAGTTTTCAGACATTTCAGCAATCACTTTTTGAAGCTTTTTGCTTCGTTTCTGCTTCTCTGCTTCTTCGTATGATTTGATGCTTTCGTTAATTTCTGAACTAACTTCACTTATTTTTTCAGTATATTTTTTTATTTTTTCCTCAAAATCTTTTAACGGCTTATCATATTGATTTTTAACTTCTTTACGTTGATCATCTAGCAACGTTACAACTTTATTTAAGTCTGCTCTTGCTTTTTTAGCTTCAGGAATGTTTTCATCTGTGAAAATCATTGTTGAATAGTGCTTAACTGCGCTCTCAACCATCTCAGCCAACTGTGCTTCATTTTGGATAGTGATTTTACTAGCTTTAAAATCAACATTAAACTGCAATTCTGTTGTTAATTCGTTTGTCATTAGCTTTGCCCCCATGTAATGTTTTCTTCTGGTTGTGGCTGGAATTGTTGTATCCATTGTTTCAGAACTTCAACAGCTTTATTGAACATACTAGACGGCATGTTTTCATTGACATCAACATTCAATTCTTTACTTAGTTCATTCCGCACATAGTCAAGTTCAGAATTCGATAACTCAGAAAGTTGTCTGATATGATCGTTTAACGTGGCTAACTGTTTACCGCTAATCAAATTAACTTTCGATGTATCATTGTTCTTTTCAGCTGCCGTTTGGCCATCGTCGTCTTTATCTGCTGCAATTCCAAACGCTGCCGAAAGCGAGTAACGTCTTGCATATGTCGTTAAACTTCCTAATCCTTGAGGATTTGTCCCGCTGTTTGGAAATTCAAAAGGTCCATGAACTATATATTGACCGCTAACATGAGTAATAATTGTTGTGACTTTTAACGCATTATTCTCATTGACGACATTTTGTTGAAAATCAATTCCGCTTTCGGATTCTTGTGCAGCTTTTCTAATTGCTTCTTCAATCACTTTTAGAGTTGCATATTGGAAATTCATTGGACCTTTTTTCGTTGAGTAGGCCACTTCTGCGTCAAATCTTGGTTGAATTAATTTGCTTTTTAGCTTATACATCCCATCAAACAATTCTTTTAAATTTTCACTGTTCTCGTTCATTTATTCCCCTTCTTTCAGTAATGAAATAACTTTTTGAAGTCCTTTGATTAATTCAAGTTGATTAAAATAAGCACTTTCATCTAAACTCTCGAATACTGTTCTAACTTCTTCATCTTCGCTATCTTGGTAAACAGCAACATGATTATTAATAGCATCCTTTTCAAAAATCAGTGATCCATAAGGTGAATGATTATCAATTAAGACAATTCTTTGCATTGAATCCACTTCCACTCTCATGCTATAATTCTCCTATCAATTAATTTTGTTTGTGACTTTTTGCTTGCCGGCGGAAGTCACTTTTTTGTTTCTTGGATAAATAACGCTTCTGGAAATACAGCCTTATTTATCGCAGTGTCTGGATATTTTTCTTTAAGCTTTTGAAATACCAGGGCTTTCGTATCCTCAACCACGTAAATTTTCAAACTATCTTTTCCTACTGCTTTAAACATCTAAATTCCCTTCTCTCTTTTTGTTGCATAATGTATATTTGATTTTTTTGTTGCTGGTACCATAAATCAGCAAGTTTTTTCGTTTGCTGTAGTTTTTCTTTCCTTGTCATTTATTTACCTCTCTATCTTCAAGTGCCAGATCATAAAACAGTGTCCAAATGATGAATAAGC
>OGOU01000629.1_pt1 | contig 30564 bp, 22 predicted proteins | sample 1552721 | NCBI WGS metagenome assembly OGOU01 (sample SAMEA2580176, study PRJEB22360) | human gut metagenome | biome: human gut; feature: human-associated habitat; material: faeces | place: Denmark | collected 2008/2010
GAAGCACCGTTGAACTTTGTTGTCTGTCTGCGATTCCACATTGCGTTCAGACTCTCCCCTTCACGCACAAGCTCTTTGGGAACAACGGTGTATCCGCAGCGCATCCCCGTGAAGCCGGCAGTCTTGGAAAAGCTTCTGAACTCAATGGCGCAAGTCTTTGCACCCTCAATCTCAAAGATGGAGTGCGGAATCTCATCATCGGTAATAAAGCGCTCGTATGCAGCGTCACACATTATGATCGAATCGTTGTCGTTGAGCAGTTCGACCGCCTTCCGGGCGATGCGCTCCTTCTCCTCGCGGTTGACATTGCCCTTCACGTGGACGTCGGTATCCGCCACGTGGGGATTGGCCGAACGGGCGCTGCCGTGTACCTTGTACAACAGCCCCTTCGCTTCCAGTATCTTGACGTCCTTGCGGATCGTCACCTTCGTCACGCCCAATTCGTTGGCCACGTCGGTGATGCGCACGAAGCCGTATTTGTTCAGATGATCGAGAATGTATTTGTGTCTTTCGGCTACGCTCAACATATTCGGTTTGTTTCGATTTTAATTGCGTAAATATAGTAAATATCGACGAGTTCTGCAAAAAAGCGTTGATTTTCTCTCTTCGTTTTCTCGCCTCGGCATAGTCCGAACAAGTTCGGCTCTGCGCTCGGCTTAACGAAACGGTTCGTTTCCAACAGTCGTTTTCTTGCCATGGCATAGTCCGCGCAAGCGCGGCTCTGCCAATTTGGCTTATCGAAAACGTCGCTCTGTCTCTCACGGCCAGAATCTCCGGCCGATATTTTCCGCACGGGCACCCGCACCCGCAAAAAAGCGGACGACCCAAAGGGCCGTCCGCCGCAAAAACCGCTAAAAAGAGAGGGCGTTTACTGTTTCTTGACGATCACGTCGTCGATCCAGGCACGGTCGCCCGGCGTATTGTATTTGTCGTACTCGGCCGTCGCCTTATACAGTTTGGTATAGATCTGAATCAGCGTTTTGGCCGTCACGCCTTCGATCACGACCTCGTGGTCGGTAAACTCGAAGCACTTCTTGCTGTTGGCACCGTATTCGGCCGGGAGTTTGTGCTTCACCAGAACGTCCGTCGCATTTTCCGCTGCGACGGCGACACCGTCCGCCTTGACGATCTTCGCACCGTCGGCCTCTTTCAGACGCACCCAGACGCCTTCACGGCCATCCAGGACAGCATTACCGACTTCCAGATCGCCCGTCGAAGTGTTCGGTTCGCAATAGGGCGACGACTTGAAAGTCAGCACCACGGTCGTCGGACCGGTCAACGAGGTCATATACGGAATCGGCATGTAGCCGTTGTTCTCCGTAGAACCGAATTTCAGGATACCTGCGGTCAGATACGAACGCAGCATGTAATCCTCCGTCGCCGTAGGCAGCTTCGAAGCGTCCCACTGCGAGAGGAAGAGCCGGTGGTAATCGGCCGGCACCGCGCCGCAACCGCTGTTGGGGTTGGGCATGTTCTTGACCGGCGTGCCGGACGTATAGGCCAACTGGGTCAGGTCGCCCGTCAGATCGTCCTTCTCCGTCTTGGGATACATGCCGAATGCGATGGCCGCACCGTTGCCGCCCCACCAATGTTCGTTGAAATCGGCATAGAAGAGACAGTCGGAATGATCCTCCTTCGCCGTCGTAGTGAAGATATATTCACCCCACTCCGAATCGCCGAACTTGGAGGCGTCGGCCGAGATGCGCTGAATGCGTGCCGTGTAAGTCGTATTCGCTTTGAGACCGCCGAATACGAAGCGCGGGAATTTGTATTTGGCGCTGGGCAGCCCCCACTTCGAGAAGTTGTAGATCAGTTTCGACCCTTCGAGCAGCTGGAGCGACGTCTTGGTGTCGGACTGCTGCGCCGCGTCGATATCCCACTCGACGATGGCCATATTGTGCGTCACCTCGAATCCGTCGTAGAGATGCACGACAGGGCGGGTCAGCAACGCCGGCGTATGCACGGCGATGTCGGCCGTGAACTCCGAATTGTATTCGGGCTTGCTCTCGTAGAGCGCCTGCACCGCAACGGCATAGTCACGGTCGGGCGTCAGTTCGCCGAAGGTGCACGACAGCGCGTCGGCATCCACGCTCTGCTCCTTCACCACGGCACCGGCCTCTTTGAGCACGGCCTTGTAGCCGCTCGCGCCGCTCACCGTCTCCCAACTGATCGTCACCGCATACGACGTCGCCGAAGCGGTCGCCTCGGGCGTCTTCAACGGGCCGGCCAGGAAGCCTTCGGTACCGAGCAGGACGGAGACCTTCTCCGAATCGAACTCGGGATTCGGCTCGTAGAGCGCGACGATCTCGAAGATGTAGAATCCCGGCTGCAAGTCGGTAAATTCGTGCGAGAAAACATCGTCGACTCCCTCTGCGGAGGGAACCACCCCCCTGTTCACGAACGAGGGGTTCTCCTGCGGCACGAGGGCTACTTCATAACCCGTCGCGTCGGCGACGCCCGGCCACTCCACCTCGATCGAATTCGCTCCGCTCGTATAGAGAATCCGTTCCGCATCGACTTTCTCCAACGGTTCGGTGCGCTCCTTGACGGCGGACGACATCACCGAGATGTTGTCCAGCACGAAACGGCCCTTGCCGTCCGTCTTGGTCGACGCCCACTTGAACGACGTGGCCGAAGTGGCGCCGTTGACCACGAACGTGCAGGTCGTCCACTTGGCGTTCGCCCAGCCCGAGAAGGTCGGCAGCGAGATGTTGCCGCCGCCCTCGACCGAACCTGCGCCTTCGGCCGTGAAGAGGATCAGATCATCGGATTTATCGTACAGCGAGATGTCGAACGACACGACGACGGTCTGCGGCGCCGAAGAGAGTTTGTCCATTTTCGGCGTCTGAATCCAACCGTTGTTGCTGCCCGTTCCGAGCTTGATGTAACCCGGGTGTTCGTAGACACGCTCTCCCTGCCAACCGACCAGATCGCGGTTGATGCGGTAGGTCTCACCCAGCGACTTGAAGGCGTCGCCCGCGCCGTCGGTTCCCACCGAGACCTCGCCGTCGGCCTCTTCGAGGCCCGTAATATCCTGACCGGAAACCTGTTTCCCGCCGGGACACTTGCCCTTCTTATTGGCCATCAGGTCGCCGCCCCAGACGAATTTGCCGAAGTCCATCGAGAAGATGAAATTCTCGGACTGGATATTGAGCGAAATCACGTCGTCGAAGATCGTCTTGCCCTCGATGGTCATTTTCATGTTGAGTTTCACCACGCCGATATCGGAGGGGGTTCCCGTGATCGGCAATTCGATCTTGCCGCTGCCCTCGCCTTCGATCGTTCCCGTGTAGTCCTTGATCGCCAGCCCGCGGTCGTCGCCGTCGAACGTAAAGGTCATCTCGACGGGTTCGCCGCCCTTCGCCTTGTCGTACTCCACGGCCAGCAGCGCATTCGATGCGACATTGGCTTTCAGGTCGCCCGAAAGCACGGGTTTTTTCACCGTGAAGGTACCGTCGTCCTGCGTGACCTTCACCTCGACGGCATCGCCGCGCGTAGCGCCCACGATCGTAATCACGGCTTCGCGCTCGCCGCCGAGGTTACGGTCGGCGATCGCCGTGATCCACTGATAATCCTTGCCGTTGCCGACCCCTTCGGCGGGATCGAGTCGCAACCAGGCCGCCGTCTCCTGCCCTGCGGCGTCCTTACATGCCACCGATGCGGACCATGCCCCCGGCACACGGACCGAGATTTGGGCGGTCGCATCCTTATTATAAGCCACACTCACCTCGTCGGTATTGCGTGTCAATTGGCTCACCTCGTCGGTAATGTCGTCGGTACAACCGGCAACGCCAAAAGACAGGAACAGCGCGGTTGCAGCCATCCATTTCGTTAGTTTCATAAAATTCGTCGGTATTAGAGTAATACTATTGGTAAAAATAGTTTTCGGGAAGCATCCCTGCGATGCGCCCCGCCTCCAAGAAAGAATTTCAGATCAGCTTGCGAAAACAAATGTACACAATTTTTCATTGTATCCAAATTTTTCGAAAATAATATTTTTCAGTAGATATTGCCGACAATCCTAAAATAATCCAAAACACACCCTGAAAAACACGCTCCGGCACACGGCAGAAACCTTTCCGGAAAAGAGAGACGGCTCCGATTTCAACGCTCTTCGCCGATTTTTCCTTCGTCGCGTGTTATCGGATCTCTTCAAAAAATTATCGTATAAATTATTGCATAAAACAAATAATAAATTTACATTTGCATCTATAAAGCCATAACCCGCTCTCCAAAAGAGCACAAAACCAAACCTTAAAACACACATCAAAACAAATGAACAGAAACTAACCAAACCTTTTTCATCCCTCCCGGAACAGTTTAGATCGGATCAGTCTGCAACGTGAGGATTCCCGTACCGGACTTTCATATTTTAAATAATTTAAAAATCCGACACGGATGTCCGAACCCAACCGAATGTTAACTTAAACTGTTTTAACAATGAAACAATGTCCTACTCAGAGAGGAGTCCGCACGCTCGCGAACCGCTGCCGGCGTATGGGATTCTTCGTGGTCGCACTTGTTTTGACTGCCCTGACAACCAGTGCCTTCGCACAGGGGGGGGGGAATATCACCGGCACAGTCAAGGACAAGAGCGGTAATCCCATCATAGGTGCAGCCGTCACGATCCCCAACACGGCGCGCGGCACCTCTACCGACATCGACGGTCGCTACACCATCAAAGCCTCAGCCAATGAGTCGCTGAATTTCAGCTATATCGGCTACCAATCCCAACTCATCCAAATCAACAACCGAACGACGATCGACGTCGTGCTGACCGAAGACAACACTTCGCTCGAAGAGGTCGTGGTCGTAGGTTACGGCGTGCAGAAGAAGCGCGACATCGTAGGCGCTGTCGAACAGATATCCAGCAAGGATATCGCCGACCGCATCGGCTCCTACCAGAACGTGTCGCGTTCGTTGCAGGGAGCCATCCCCGGCCTGACGGTCACCTTCTCCGACGGTAAACCCACGCGCGGCGCCTCGTTCCAGGTGCGCGGCGCCAACTCGATCGGTGCGGGCGGTTCGGCCCTCATCCTCGTCGACGGCGTGGAGACCGACATCACGACGGTCAACTCCGAAGACATCGAGAGCATCTCGGTATTGAAGGACGCCTCGTCGACGGCCGTCTACGGTTCGCGCGGTACGTTCGGCGTCATCCTCATCACCACCAAACGCCCCGAAAAGGGCCAGATGAAGATCACCTACAACGGTTCGTACAACTTCTACAAGCGCACCGTGACGCCCGAACTGGTCGACAACGGCTACGACTGGACGACCTCCTACCTCGAAGCGTACACCAACAGCTACGCCACCGATCCGACCAACATCAACAACGTCTTCCGTTTCAGCCGCGCATGGTACAGCGAACTGGAACGCCGCAACAGCGACCCCTCCTACGAGAAGTGGCGGATCAATCCTGCCGACAACCGCTACGAGTACTTCGGCAACACCAACTGGTACAAGATCTTCTACAAGGACTACACCACCGGACACCAGCACAACCTCTCGATTACGGGCGGAACGGACAAGGCGTCGTACTACGTGTCGGGCCGTTTCTTCCATCAGGACGGTATCTACAACGCCGGCGACGAACGCTACAACCAGTACAACGTATTGGCCAAAGGCACCGTGCAGGCGACCAAATGGCTCCGCGTCGAAAACACCACCTCGTTCATGAGCCGTTTTTCGCACCAGCCGACGCTGACCACGGGCGGACAGTCGTTCACGGTGACCCCGACGCGCATGATGAACCACCAGGGCTTCCCGATGACGCTCGAAAAGAACCCCGACGGAACCTGGACCGACGCGGCCGTCTACATGGGCTGGGCCGGATTCGTCGAAGGGAACACGTGGCGCGAAGACGACAAGTTCGACCTGAACAACAAAACGAAATTCACCCTCGATTTCATCAAGGACGTGCTGGTCGGCGAGATCGACGTCAGCTACTATCGCAACCACACCGAGCGCCACATGCTCGCCGTGCCCTACACCTATTACACGGGACCCGAAAGTTCGGGCGAACGTCCCGCGACCTCGTGGTACGAGGAGCGCTACTACAACCGCGAACGCGTGGCCAGCAACGCCGTGCTGACGTGGACGCCGAAACTGGGCGAAAACCACTGGCTCAAACTCATGGGCGGCTGGAACATCGAGAACATGGACTACACCTCCACGCTGGGGCAGAATACGGGTGTCATCGATCCCGAGCACCCCAGTCTGAGCCTTACCGACGGCGAACTGCCCAAGGCGCAGGGCAACGGCAGCTACTCGGCCAGCCTCGTGGGCACCTTCTTCCGCGTGAACTACGGCTACAAGGGAAAATCCCTCGTCGAGGTGAGCGGCCGCTACGACGGCAACTCGAAATTCCCGAGCAACCAGCGCTGGGGCTTCTTCCCCTCGGCGTCGGTCGGCTGGCGTATTTCGGAGGAGCCCTTCATGGCCGGAGCCAAGAGCTGGCTCGACAACCTGAAAATCCGCGCTTCGTTCGGTTCTACCGGCAACGGGCAGGTCGACAACTACCTTTTCCTGAGCAAGATCGCGATCAAGAAGAATCTCGGATTCCTGACGGGCGACAGCCCGCTGATCTACGCCGACAAACCGTCGCTCATCCCCGACGGCCTGACGTGGGAGACGGTCAGCACCTACGACCTGGGTCTGGACTGGGAGATGCTCAACGGCCGGCTGTCGATCGTGGCGGACATCTACCGCAAGAACACGACCGACATGTACGTCGTCGGCCCCGAACTTCCCGCCGTATTCGGTAACTCCGCACCCAAGGGCAACTACGCCGACATGCGCACCGACGGGTGGGAGGCCAGCCTGTCGTGGCGCGACAGCCACAAGGTTGCGGGCAAGACCCTGAGCTACAATATTAAAGTCGCCGTATGGGACAACACCAGCAAGATCACCCGCTATACGGCCAAAACTGGCACGCTCCCGACCAACTACTCGATCAACTATTACGAGGGGATGACCCTCGGCGAAATGTGGGGCTACAAGTGCGACGGGCTGTTCCAGAGCGACGAAGAGGCGCAGACATGGGCCAACTATTCGAAGTTCACCAACCGTTCGGCGACCTGGCAGGCCGGCGACCCGCGCTACCTCGACCTGAACGGCGACGGATACGTCAACAACGGCAACAACACGATCTACGACCACGGCGACCTGGTGAAGATCGGCAACACCACGCCCCGCTACAGTTACAGCATCCAGGGCGGCGTGCGCTGGAACGGCATCGGCATCAGCATGATGTGGCAGGGCGTCGGCAAACGCGACTGGTATCCGGCCAAGGAGTCGGGTTATTTCTGGGGACAGTACGGCCGCCCGTACAGCATGGCACTCCCGTGGCATAACAGCGACCGCTGGTCACCGACCAACCGCGGCGCCTACTGGCCGCGCCTGGTCGGCTATTCGGCCAGCGACTCGGGCCTGATCCTCGCGCAGCCCAACACGCGCTACGTGCAGGACGCTTCGTACATCCGCCTGAAGAACCTCACCATCGACTACAACTTCCCCAAGGAGCTGGTCAACAAGATCGGCCTCCAGGCACTCAAGATCTATGTGTCGGGCGAGAACCTCCTGACCTTCTCACCGCTCAAGAAGTACGCGAAGAACTACGACCCGGAAGGTATCTACGCCGGCGATGCGGACTACGGAACCAACAAGTTCGGTAGCGACAACTTCGGCGACGGCGACGGTTATCCCGTCATGAAATCGTACACGATCGGTTTGAGCATAACTTTCTAAATTACGGACGACAATGAAAAAGATAACATACATTCTGCTTTCGGCCTGTTTCCTGCTCACGTCCTGCGAGGATTTCCTTAACAGGGATCCCGACGCCAAGGTCGGATCCGGGGATTATTTCACGGACGAAGGCTCTCTGCTGACCTATATCAACGGGTTCATCCAGAAATACACCCCCAGCGCAGCAGACCTGGGTTACGGCGACGGATACTCGGACATCATGGCTACCGAAAAGTCGTTCACGTTCCTGACCAACGCTTCGTGGACACCCGACCTGCAGAGCGGCTGGTCGATCAGTAACTGGACGCCGATCTACAACATCAACTATTTCCTGGTGCACATGCGCGAGGCGAAGGGGCTCTCCGAAGCTACCTACAACCACTACGAAGGCACAGCCCGTTTCTGGCGCGCATGGCAGTATTTCGAGAAGGTCAAGACCTTCGGTGCCGTACCCTGGTACGACGAACCGATCGACCCCGAAGACATGGTGGCGCTCTACAAACCGCGCGACAGCCGCGAATACGTCATGGAGCGCGTGCTCGAAGACCTGAACTTCGCCTGCGAGCACTGCTACACGTCGTCGGACTGGATCAACTGCGCCCGCATCAACCGGTACATCGCCCTGGCTTACAAGGCCCGCGTGTGCCTGTTCGAAGGTACCTACCGCAAATACCATTCGGTAGACCCGTCGACGGGCAAGGCATGGGAAGACAAGCAGGCTTCGGCGAAATTCCTGCGCGAATGCGCCGAGGCCTGCGAGGAACTGATGGCAGCCGGCGTATACAGCATCGTGAACAACCCTGCCAAGGTCAAGACCCAGTACCGGGAGCTCTTCACACAGGAGGCCGTCAACACGACCGAAGTGATCTGGGCTCGCCAGATGAGCGTCGGCATGACCACGTTCCACGACCTTACGTGGCGTTACACGTCGGGCAGCTACGGACAGCGCTGGTCGCTCGACCAGGATTTCGTGAAGACCTACCTCAACCTGGACGGCTCGCGCCACACGGCCACCGGCGAGGAGTTCACGACCGAAGTCGAAAACCGCGACTACCGGCTCTCGCAGAGCATCATCACGCCGGGCTACACGAAGCTGGTGGGCGGCATCTCGACCGCAACACCCCCCGATTTCACGGTGACGCTGACCGGCTACCAGGTCATCAAGTTCAACATCGACGACAAGGCATACGAGTCGGCATCGGTTTCCTACAACTCGCTGCCCATCATGCGTTACGCCGAGGTGCTGCTCAACTACGCCGAGGCGAAGGCCGAACTGGGCGAATTCAGCGACGACATCTGGAACAAGACCATCAAGCCGCTGCGTGAGCGCGCAGGCGTCGACGGCAAGCGCCCGACGTCGGCAGACCCCTATCTGCAACAGTACTACGGGCTGAGCGACAGCGACCTGCTCGAAATCCGCCGCGAGCGTGCCATCGAGTTGCTGCTGGAAGGGTTCCGTTACGACGACCTGATGCGCTGGCATGCGGGCGAACTGCTGAACAAGCAGTGGTACGGCATCTACATCCCGGCCATGGACACTTCCTACGACCTCAACGGCGACGGCATCAACGACGTCTGCGTGACTTCGGGCGAAGCCGGCAACGAACCCGGTGTAACGTACATCATACTCGACAACAGCAAATACTCGCTGGAGAACGGCACGACCGGACGCCTGCTCTATACCGTGGGCCGCAACTTCGAGGAAAAGCGCTACCTGCGCCCCATCCCCAAGACGGCACTGAACATCAACCCCGACCTGGGACAAAACTATTACTGGAGATAAACAGGGAGGAAACGTGCCCCGGAGCGATATTTTCCCGGGGCGCGCATCCCGACACAAACCTTAATTCAGCATACAATGAAACGATACATATTTATCATCGCCGCGCTCACTGCCCTGATCTTTTCCGGGTGTTCGAATGACGACGACCGCCCGGTAAAGACCCCCATAGATCCGCTGACCGACATCTACGGCGTGGTGACCGACAACCAGGGGAACAGACTGCAGGGAATCGTCGTAAGCGACGGATATACCTGCACAGCCACCGACGAGAACGGCGTCTACCAGCTTACGGCCGGGGAATTCTCCTATCAGGTGTACCTTTCGATCCCAGCGGCATACGAGGTACCCGTGTCCGAAGGGCTGCCCTGCTTCTGGCAGAAACTGACCGAAGGGCGCAAGCGCTACGACTTCACGCTGACCCCGCTGGCCGGAGGTGCCGAAAACGAGTTCAACCTCTTCTGCGTGGCCGACCCCCAGTGCCAGAACACGACCAACATCGCACGTTTCAACAACGAGACGGTGCCCGACATCGCCGCACAGGTCGCAGCCTCGGCGCTGCCCTCGTACGGCATCACGCTGGGCGACATAGGGTGGAACACCGAGAATACGGACTACACGAACGACGTATTCCCGCTGATGAAAAAGGCCATGCAGACGGACAAGGTCGGGCTGCCGCTCTTCCAGGTGATGGGCAACCACGATAACAAGGTGATCGCCGTCAGCAAGGATAACTACACCGTCGCACACGACATCGCCGCACAGCGGAATTTCGAATACATCTTCGGCCCCGTGAACTATTCGTTCGACCGCGGCAACGTGCACATCATCGCCATGGACAACATCATTTTCCCGAGCCACAAGGATTATTCGCTCGGATTCCGCGACGACCAGGTCGAATGGCTCCGACAGGATCTGAGTTATGTTTCGAAAGACAAAATGGTGATCCTCTGCGTACACATTCCCATGCGCGCCAGCGGCAACCAGAACGTACAAGCGGTATTCGAACTGCTCAAGCCGTTCGCCGAGGTGCACGTCATGTCGGGGCACACGCACTACGCCGAGAACAACGTCTACGACAGCCACTACGAACACGTGCATGGCGCGGCCTGCGGCGCATGGTGGAACTCCACGATCAACGTCGACGGCACGCCCAACGGCTACGCCATCTACAACATCAAGGGCGCCACGATTACCGACTGGGTATACAAGGGCACGGGGCTCGATGCCCAGCAGCAGATACGGCTCTACCGCGCCAACGACATCTTCATGCGTGATTACTCGAAAAACTACCAGTTCTATTACAAGGGCGACGACCAGATCGTAGCCAATGTCTGGAACGCCGACAAGGACTGGAAAATCGAAGTATACGAGAATGGCATAAAAACAGGGGAAATGACGCATTTCGACTACACAGGCAATGAAAAGGACAAGTCCTGGGATGCCTGGGCACTGGGTTACCACATCGGCGTAGTAGGCAAGGCCGAACTGGACAGCAATAAGAAACCCACGAGCTACTACCAGCGCAACGTCCGCCACCTGTACTACTACACGCTTCAGTCACCGACAGCGTCGGTCGAAGTGCGTGCCACAGATCGGTTCGGCACGACCTTCACGCAAACGAAATTCACCACGGGCCTTGCCGAGGATTTCCCGGTCGGCGAGTAGGTTATTACGGAAAAATTCGTAACTTTGTGAATTGCGATTCAAAAGCAAAAACAAAATGAAACGACTGATCTCGATACTCGTCGCCCTATCGGCCTGGGGCATTGCCATCGGACAGCCCTCGGTACGCATTGCCCACGGGCCCTACCTGCAACAGGTCACCGACGACGGTTTCACCGTCGTGTGGACGACGACCATCAATGCCGCATCGTGGGTCGAAGTCGCTCCTGACGACGGATCGCATTTCTACGCCGCCGAGCGGCCGAAATATTACGATTCGCACATCGGCAAACGCCGCATAGGCCGCCTGCACCGCGTACGCGTGGAGGGGCTGGCTCCGGGGACGACCTACCGTTACCGCATCATGCAGCAGGGCGTGCTCTGCGACGAAGGCAACAAGCGGGTAGTCCTGGGCGAAGGTTACGAGAGCGACATCCTCAAACACAAGCCCTATACGGCCACTACGCTCGACGAAAAGAAGGATCAAACCGAATTCTGGGTTGTGAACGACATTCACGCCCAGGATTCGATCTTCCGGTTGCTGCTGGAAGGTGCCGAAAAGGCCAAACCCGATTTCGTCTGCTTCAACGGCGACATGCTCACTTCGATGGAGTCGGAGAAGCAGCTTTTCGAGGGGTATCTCAATTCGGCCGCCGAATTGCTGACGCCCGCGGGAATCCCGATCTTCGCCACGCGCGGCAACCACGAGAACCGCGGCTCTTTCTCCCCGAGTTTCCTCGACTACTTCCCGACCTCCACGGGCGAGGTATACTACACGTTCCGGCAGGGGCCGGCCTATTTCGTCGTGCTGGACTGCGGCGAGGACAAACCCGACAGCGACATCCGCTATTACGGGTTGTCGACCACCGACGCCTACCGCGAACAGGAAGCCCGCTGGCTGAAGGGCGTGGTCGAAAGCGAGGAATACCGCGCGGCACCCCTGCACATCGTCGTGCTGCACATGATCCCGGGCGGGAAAAGCAGCTGGCACGGCGAACAGGAGATCCGCAGATTGTTCGTACCGATCCTCAACGAAGCTTCGGTCGACATCATGCTATGCGGGCACTACCACCGCTACCAGTGGATAGACGACGGGAGCCGGGGCACGAACTTCCCGATCCTCGTAAATTCGAACCGGGACAAGCTCGTGGTGAAGGCCGACCGCAGGGGAATCGACATCGACGTCGTGAACACGGGCGGCGAGGTCATCAAACGCCACCGGATCGACAAGTAACCGCCTGAAAGGAAACAGAACAGGGACAAAGGCGCTTCCGGGCGCCTTTGCTCTTGGAACAAACCGCAGAGAACCAATAAAACACACTATGAAAACATCCAGACTACTGACCGCCTTCGCCACCGCCGCCCTGCTGCTCGGATGCGCCCCGGGCGGGCAAAAGGCCGAAGGGCCCTACTACATCGACATCAAAGACCGCGCACAGCTGCACGAGTGGTTCCGCTATTCGCCCGAGCGGCCGGTCGTCATCAGCGGCCACCGCGGCGGCATGGTGACGGGATTCCCCGAAAACTGCATCGAGTCGTTCGAAAAGACGCTCACGATGATGCCCTCGTTCTTCGAGATCGACCCGCGCATGACCAAAGACAGCGTGATCGTGCTGATGCACGACGCCACGATCGACCGTACCACGACCGGCACGGGCAAGGTTTCGGACTACACCTACGCGGAGTTGCAGCAGTTCTTCCTCAAGGATCGCGAAGGTAACGTCACGACCTACAAGATCCCCACCCTCGAGGAGTGCATCGCCTGGAGCCAGGGCAAGACGATCCTCAACCTCGACATCAAGGACGTCCCGCTCGAAGTGATGTCGCAATTCATCAACCGCCTGGCACCGGCCAACGTGATGTATACCGTGCGCAACGCCAAACAGGCGCGCACGTATCTCGACCGCGACCCGCAGGCGATGTTCTCGTGCTGGTGCAAGAACATGAAGGAGTTCAACGAGTATGTCGGGGAGCGGATTCCCTGGTCGCAGGTGATGGCCTACGTCGGCACGATGATGCTGCCCGACCAGCAGGAGCTTTACGACAACCTGCACCGCAACGGAGTGATGTGCATGATCTCGCTCGCCCCGACGCACGACCGCAGGGCCACCGACGCGCAGAAAATACAGGGCTACGAGCTCGAAATCCCGACGGGTTGCGACGTCATCGAAACCGACTACCCCTACTTATTCCAGAACCTCGATCTCAACCGCAAGTAAACAAATGGCTGCATTCGAAAAATACCGCTCGGTCTACACGCACGACGAGCTGATGGAACGCCTGCGCCGCATCCGGCACGTGGCACTCGACATGGACGGCACGATCTACATGGGCATGTCGCTCTTTCCCTACACCAAGCCGTTCCTCGCGGGGCTCAAGGAGATGGGCATCGGCTATTCGTTCCTGACCAACAATCCGTCGAAGTCGATCGCCGACTACCTGCACAAGCTCGACGTGCTGGGCATACACGCCACACGCGAGGAAATGTACACCACCGCCCTTGCGACGATCGACTACATCCGCGAGCACTACCCTGCGGCCAAACGGCTTTTCCTGCTCGGCACGCCGAGCATGATCTCGGAATTCGAGGCAGCAGGTTTCGAATCGGCCGCGGATTCGGCGGACGACGTGCCGGACGTGGTGGTCGCGGCGTTCGACATGACGCTGCAGTATGACCGCCTGTGCCGCGCCGCATGGTGGGTGTCGCAGGGCGTGCCCTACATCGCTACCAACCCCGACCGGGTATGCCCCACCGACCAGCCGACGGTACTGGTCGACTGCGGTTCCATTTGCGCTTGCATCGAACATGCCACGGGACGGCGGCCCGACATCACGCTCGGCAAACCCGATCCCAACATGCTCTCGGGCATACTCTCGCGCCACGGCCTGCAACCCGACCAGATCGCGATGGTCGGCGACCGCATCTACACCGACGTGGCGATGGCGCACAATGCCAAGGCCATGGGCGTGCTGGTGCTCTCGGGCGAAACGACGCTCGACGTGGCGGACAAGGCCGACCCGCAGCCGCACATCACGGCCGACAGCATCGAAGTGCTGGGCGCGCTGATCCGCGAAGCGCACAGCAAATAACCGGACGCGGCATGCCGTCCGCCAGACCGGCAGCACCGCACCGCCGCACCGGCATATCAGCGCTGGGGCGCACAAATGCCTGTCGGAAACAGCACTCCGAATAGGCGGAGGTTATACTCCTATCAGAAAAACCGGGCTCCGAAAGAGCCCGGTTTTTTACGGTGTTCACCGGAAAAGCACTATCTTTGCAGAAGATAAACCGCACCCGGACAATTGGGAGTTTGCGCTCTTCCCGCCCGTTTGCACCATCATCGCGGCGATAGAGCCAGATAAACGAACGGTAAACCCTATGGAACACAATATCCTCATACCCCTGCTGCTGACGCTGGGCGCCGGACTGGCCACCGGCATCGGCAGCGCCATCGCTTTCTTTGCCCGCCGCACCAACAAGCGGCTGCTGTCGTTCTCGCTGGGCCTGTCGGGCGGCGTGATGATCTACGTATCGTTCGTCGAGCTGTTCCAGCAGGCGCACACCACCCTCTCGGACGAATGGGGCGCACAGACGGGGATCATCGTCACCGTCGCCAGCTTCTTCGCCGGGATACTGCTCATCGGCATCATCGACCGGCTCGTCCCCTCGTTCGAAAACCCCCACGAGGCACACATGGTCGAGGAGATGGACAAGCAGCCCCGCAACCCGAAACTCATGCGCATGGGCGTAATGACCGCACTGGCAATCGGCATACACAATTTTCCGGAAGGTATCGCCACGTTTACCTCGGCCGTGGACAACATGGCTCTGGGCGTTGCCATCGCCGCGGCGATCGCCATCCACAACATCCCCGAAGGCATTGCCGTCTCGATCCCGGTTTACTATGCCACGGGCGACCGCAAAAAAGCCTTCAAACTCTCGTTGTTGTCGGGGCTCGCGGAACCTGTCGGGGCGGTGCTGGCCTACCTGGTGCTAATGCCCTTCATGACGCCGACACTGATGGGCTGCATCCTCGCGGGCGTAGCGGGAATCATGGTATTCATTTCGATCGACGAACTGCTGCCAGCAGCCCGTGAATACGGCGAAGCGCACATCTCGATCTACGGCGTAGTGGCCGGCATGGCACTGATGGCCGTAAGTCTCATCATACTCGGATAAAACAATGGACATCCTGTTACTACTCGTCGGCCTGGGGCTGATCCTCGGCGGCGCAAATTTCCTGACGGACGGCTCTGCGGCGGTAGCCCAGCGTTTCCGCGTCCCGGAATTCATCATCGGCCTGACGATCGTCGCCGTCGGCACCTCGATGCCCGAACTGGTGGTCTCGGTACTCTCGGCCGCGGCGGGCAACAGCGACGTGGCGATCGGAAACGTCGTCGGCTCGAACCTCTTCAACGTCTTTCTGATCCTCGGCGTCTGCGCCCTGATCCGGCCGCTGCCCCTCACCCAAAGCAACATACGGCGCGATATTCCCTTCGGCATGGCCGCGTCGCTGATCCTGCTGGCCGTCACTTCGGACCGCCTGATATGTGCGGGGGCGGCGGACAGAATCGGCCGCATCGACGGCATCGTCATGGTGGCGCTCTACATTGCGCTGATGTGGTTCACGATCCGCACCACGAAACGGCCCGAAGCGGTGCCCGCCGATGCCGGCGCCAAAAAGCCGGCGGCCCTCTGGCTGGCGGTCGTCATGATCGCCGGAGGACTCGCCGGGCTGATTTTCGGCGGCGACATGTTCCTGAAAAGCGCCACGGAGATCGCCCGCAGGCTGGGCATCAGCGAATCGGTTATCGCCATTACGCTCGTCGCGGGCGGCACATCGCTGCCCGAACTGGCCTCGTCGGTCGTATCGCTGCTCAAAGGCAAGTCAGAAATGGCGCTGGGCAACGTCATCGGGTCCAACATCGCCAACATACTGCTGATCCTCGGCGTGAGCGCGACGATCCGCCCGCTGACGATGGGCGGCATCACGACGACCGACATTCTGATGGTGGTGCTAAGCTCCCTGCTGTTGCTGCTGACGGCGTTCACCTTCCGCAGGAAGCAGATCGACCGCTGGGAGGGCGCGATCTTCCTGATGATATACGTCGCCTATATCTGGTATCTGATACGCTGACGGACAGATACACGGGCAAAACGTGCCGTCTCCCGGCGGCGTTTGCACACAAGACGAATCCCTGCCGCGGCAGGGATTTTTCACGGCTGCCGGTCCAGATAGCGGTCGATCAGCCGCGGCACGGCATAGTCGCCCAGCGTGGCGGTCGGCACGGAGGGGAAATCCACAGGGGAAAAGATCTCGAAGCGGTGGAACACGGCATGCAGCGTCTGGTGCGAGAGCTGGTGTTTCGGCATTGCAACGCTCCGCAGCAGACGCCATTCGACGCCACCCAACACGGTTCGGAACTCTTCCGAATCGGTTAGTTCCGAGAAATCCGCCGCACGGTCCGTCTCGATCATCGGAAACTCGTACAATCCCTGCCAGATGTCGCCTTCCCCGCGCCGCCGCAACAAGGTCCGGTCGCCGCATGTGACGTGCAGGTAGTTGAACCAACGGTCGCGCACCTTGGTTTTCGCCTGCTTGACGGGACGCTCCGCAACCGTTCCTGCGGCCAGAGCCAGACAGCGCGCCGCAAGCGGACAGTCGGCGCATCCGGGCTGCGCCGGAGTGCATTGCAGCGCCCCGAAATCCATGACGGCCTGATTGTAACGCCCCGGACAACGCATATCGAGCTGCGTTTGCGCCAATTCAGCGAACGTGCGCTTTCCGGCCGTGGAGTCGATCGGAAGGTCGATATCGAAAAGCCGCGCCAGCACCCGGAAAACATTGCCGTCGAGCACGGCGCAGGGAGCGTCGTAAGCGGCCGAGCAGACGGCCGCGGCGGTATAGTCGCCGACGCCCCGCAGCGAGCGGACCTCGTCGTAAGACCGGGGAAACACGCCTCCGAACCGCTCCGCGACCTGCCGCGCCGCAGCGTGCAGGTTGCACGCACGGCTGTAATAGCCGAGTCCCTGCCACAACTTGAGCACCTCGTCCTCCGGAGCGGCGGCCAGCGACCCGACGTCGGGAAAGCGCTCCGTGAAGCGCAGGTAATAGTCCATGCCCTGCGCGACGCGGGTCTGCTGGAGGATAACCTCGGAGAGCCATATGCGGTAAGGATCGCGGGTGCGTCTCCAAGGCAGATCGCGGCCGTGCCGGGCGTACCAGTCCAGCAATATGTCGGAAATGTTGTCCATATTCTGTCTGCAAAAGTAGCAATTTTCCCGTTTAGGCTCTATATTTGAAGAAACAAAGCCGACATCTAAAACTCAGGATTATGGAAAAGAAACACGAACTGATCGACAACGCTGCGGAAAAGCGATACGAATTCGACCTCGGCGGGGACCTCGCCATGATCGAATACATCAAGGCGCAGGGATTCATCGTCCTGACGCACACCGAGGTTCCCGAAAAATACGAAGGACAGGGCATCGGCTCGGAGCTGACGCGCGCCGTATTGGAGGATCTCCGCGCCAAAAAACTGCCGATGATCCCCCAGTGCCCCTTTGTGGCACAATACATCTACCGCCATCCCGAATGGGCGGACGTGGTGCTGAAGGAAGTACCCGCCAAATAACGCAGGAACCGGCCGGACAAGCGGTCTCAGACGAATTCACCCCTGCCGCATTTCGCTGCGGCAGAGGTGAATTTCATTTTTCAGAGGCCGGGTCCTGCAATTCCGACGGTCAGCAAACTCAGAAATCGTCCGTACGGAAAGGAACGACCGGCAGTTCGCGGGTATCGCCCAGATTGCCCGGCTGGAAATCGCGGAAGCAGTAGCGCACGGCCACGGGTTCCGGCACTTTCTCCGACGAAACGACCAGAGCGAACTGGTTTTCGACGACCGCATCGGCCGGATAAAATACCTTGTCGGCGCCGCAGATCTCGAATCCGCGGATGTCGGCCATCCGGTTGAAACCCTGATCCATATACTTGAACCTGACATGGGCCTTGCCGTCGCGGATCTCCATCGACTCGTACTGCGGGCTTTGGCAGGCGATCTCCTTCATCCCGTAGGTCTTGTTCAGCGCCATGAAGGCCAGCCGGTACCCCACGTCCCGCTTGTTCTTCGGGTGGACATTGCAAAACTCATAAGGCTCCACCAGATCGTTGGTGCAGATCATGCCGCTGTTGGGAATCAGCTCCTGAGCCCGGCACTGCGCTTCGCGCAGATAGGGCGACTTTCCGTTGCCGTACTCGAAAGGAGCGATCTCGACGTAATAGAACGGCAGGTCGTCCCGCCCCCACAATCCGCGCCACAACGAGACCATATCGAACAGCCGCGCGGCGTAATCCATGTAGCGGCCGGCGTTCGATTCGCCCTGATACCAGAGGAATCCGCGGACGGTATAGCCCGCCACAGGACGAAGCATAGCATTATACATGACCATCGGACGCAGGTGCTGCGCGACGCGGGAGATTCCCTCTTCGGTCAGGTCGATGTCCGAATAACCGCTCAGCACTTCGCGGCTCATCCAGCTTTCGACGCGGCTTCCGCCCCACGAGCAGTCGATGATGCCGACCGGAACGCCGAGCACGTCGTTGAGCATTTCGGCGAAGAAGTAACCCGCAGCGGTGAATTTCGCCGCAGTAGCGGTCGTGCAGGGCGTCCAGCTTCCGGCCGTCCGGTCCTGCGGCGTATAGGCTGCGGCATGCGGAATCTTCACATAATGGAGTTTTCCGCTTTTGGCGCCCGCGCGGGCGATGATCTCGTTCGCATCCGTAACCGGACACTGCCAGAAACCGCCGAGCGGCATCTCCATATTGCTCTGCCCTCCGGCGAACCACACTTCGCCGATCAGCACGCGGTCGAACGTCACGCGGTCGCCGCTGGCGAAGGTAATCCGCTGCGGCTCGTAACTTCCGGCCGGCGTCCGGACCGATACGGCCCAGCGGCCGTCGGCGTCGCTTTTCACGGCGGCTCCGGCGCCCCACGAGGTCTCGACTTTCACCGCGGCATGCGGCTCGGCCCAGCCCCACAACCGGACCTCGGCATTCTGCTGAAGCACCATGTCGTTGCCGATGATTTCGGGCAGCCGGATTTTAGCCGCGGCGCCCCATACGGCCGCAAGGGCGATAAAAAGCAGGAGGATTCTTTTCATAACGGATCGGTATCGAATTTCTGCAAAAATACGATTTTTCGGCGGATGAAAAACAACGGAATGCGGAAAATTTCCTCGTAATTAATATAGGTATCTGTTTTTTTTGAAAAAATCCCGCCGGAAAATTTGGTTTATTATATAAACTACTTTATATTCGCAATATATTTATGGCACAATAAAAGAATCTTAAAAAACCGAACAGCATGGAACTCACGAACACCTCCCCGGACAAACGCCGCCTTTTCGGCCGCTGGTTCGCACGCCGCATCACCACCTACCTCGTAGTCTGCGCATTCCTCGCCTTCGTCAACTGGCAGACCTCGCCCCATTACTGGTGGGTGGCATGGGTCGCAGCAGGATGGGGGCTGAATCTGGTGCTGTCGCTGGTCTGGTATCTCACCGACTGCGACGACGAAAACAATTACCGCTAAAACCTCCGCAACCATGAAAGCATGGAAACTCGTCCTGACCGTCATTTTTGCGCTGGCATCCGTTGCCGCCGCGGCCAAAACCCTTGAAATCACCGTAACGGACATCCGCAGCGACAAAGGCAATGTTCTGGCGATGGCGAAAGTCGCCGGACATGAACAGCCCGTATACGGCATGTCGCCCGCCAAGAGGGGCGAAGTCGTGGTAACGCTCGAAGGCATCGACGCCGAAACGGCCGAGGTATCGCTCCTCCACGACGAGGACGGCGACTACAAAATGAAGACGGGCGAACGCGGCCCGGCCGAAGGCTATGCCGCGAAAAAGCGCGCCCTGCCCGCAGAGCGGAACGCCGTGACGATACGCCTCCGCTACCCTGCCGCGGAATAAACCGCCGCCCCGCATACGGCAGAAACGCCGCAGAAGACGCGCAGACATCCGGTGAAAAGCGAAGAACACCCGGAACAAATTCGTAACTTTAACCCCGAAATCCGACAGACATGGAAGACAGAAAGCTGGATGCCGCCGAGAGTTTGGCACTCATCGGGCGGATGATCGAAAATACCCGCAGCCGCATGGTCCGCAACGCCGGACGGCCGTTTCTGGCGTGGGGCTATGCGACCGCCGCGACATTGATCGCCGTATGGGCCGCAGTGTCCTGCACCGGAGACATACGCTGGAACTACCTTTGGTTCATGCTACCCCTCTTGGGCGGCGCGCTGATGTACTTCACGCGCCCCAAGGCGACCGAAGGCTCGGTGCACACCTACGTAGACCGCGTACTCGATCTCATCTGGAGCGTAATAGGCCCCGCCACCCTGCTGATAAGCACGCTGGCGATCTGTTTCGTCGTCCGGTTTCCGGTCGCATTCACCGTATTGCTGATGATCGGTCTGGGCACGACCATCAACAACCTGATCATCGGCTTCAAGCCCGGCGTGGCAGGCGGCATCGCCGGAATCGTGCTGGCGTCGGTCTCGCTCGTCGTCACCGGAAACTGGCACGCCGGACTGTTTCTGGCAGCCTTCGTCCTGATGACGATTATTCCGGGGCATATCCTCAATTACCGGTACAGACACTCCCGCAGCGACGTGAGACAAGCGGCCGGACCGCGGCCCGGCAGGGCGACGAAAGACGGCGCAGCAGAGGAAGACGGCAGTACGGAGGAAGACGGCGCAGCGACCGAAAACGGCACTGCGGAGGGCGGCGCGGCAACGGACAGCACTGCGGCAGATGGCGCGGCAACGGGCAGCGCAGTGACGGACAGCGCAGTGACGGACAGGCCGCTGGACGCCGCCGAAAACATCGCACTCGTCGGCCGCATGATCGACAACACCCGCAGCCGCATGGTCCGCAACGCCGGGCGGCCGTTCCTGATATGGGGCTATGCGACCGTCGTCACGACACTCGCCGTATGGGCCGCCTATGCACTCTTTCCGGGCCGGAACTGGTACTACCTATGGCTGCTGCTGCCCGTGTTCGGAACCGCGCTGAGTCTGCTGACGATGCCCAAGGCGGACGGCGGCAGGGTCTATACCTTCATCGACCGCGTAATCGGTCAGGTATGGCTGGTAATGGGTCTCACGGCGTGGTTCGTCAGCCTGCTCTCGGTATTCGGCGACATGCCGGTCCCGATCCTCTTCGTCATCCTGCTGATGATGGGCATGGGAACAGCCATCACGGGGCTCGTCATCCGCTTCGTCCCGGCCGCCGTCGGCGGGGCCGCGGCGATCATCCTCGCCCCCGTATCGCTCGCCGCGACCGGTTATTGGGTGCCGGCGCTCTTTATCGCCGGATTCGTCGCAATGATGATCGTGCCGGGACATATCCTCAACTACAAGTCGAATCATCCGAAACAATAGCCGTATGGAAGAACGGAAAATGTCCGAAAAAGAGGCGATGGAGCTGATCGCCCGCTCGCTCGAAGCGCAGCGACGCAAACTGAGTTTCGTGCGGAGCACGCTTTTCTTCGGCGCAGGAGCGCTGGCGCTGGCCGTCACAACGGCGGGTTTAGTCGGCCCGCGGGCGACGGGGCGCCCCGTGACGCTGATGCTGGTCCTCGCCGGGACGGTCGCCGGGCTGGCCGCACTCTATTTCCATTACAGAAGTCACCGCACGGTCACGGCCAACGACCGGACACTGATGAACGTCTGGGCCTATGCGCTCGGCGTATGTCTCTACACTGCGGGATACGTAGCCGCGGGCGACGGACTGCAGCTGCCCGTCATGGGACTGCTGACCATGGGCGCAGCCATTGCGGCGGGCGGGCGCGGCGCGAACATCACGGCCGAACTGTTCCGCCGCAGCGAGACCAACCGGTCAAACCAGAGCGGATCGCTGGGCGGACTGCTCTTCATCAGCATTGCGGGGGCATTTCTCGCCGCATGGATTTTCCGGGCCGCAGCAGCAGGAGAGACCGTCTCCCAATTCATACTCACCCTTGCGGCAGCCGTCATCCTCTTCTTCGGAACGGGAATCGTGCTGCGCTATAACGAACGCAGGAACCGTGTTTAAAGAACTCAACCCCCTGCTGCATTCCGAACTGCGTCTGGCCGTGATGTCGATCCTCATCGGGGTCGAAAGCGCCGATTTCGTCTTCATCCGGCAGCAGACCGGAGCCACGGCGGGCAACCTTTCGGTACAGCTGGACAAGCTGGCGAAAGCGAATTACATCGAAATCGAAAAGACCTTCCGGGGCAAGATGCCCTGCACCGTCTGCCGCATCACCGACACGGGACGCGACGCCTTCGCCGAATACGTCGCGGCGTTGCAGACCTATATCCGGAAATAAAACGCCCGCCGGATACAAGAGACCCGCGGGAATTTTTATTGCGGCCAACAATTACAGCGTACAGAAAAACGTCACCAGAAACGGAACGCTGAAATCGAGCGTGCAGCCGTGGAAAATCGAAACCACGGCATAGGGCTTTCCGGCCGCCTGCGTGATGACGGGCAGCGTGGTGTCGAAGGTGGTCGCACCGCCGATCGCGACGGCCGCCAGCGGTCCGCACCAACGGGCGACCAGCGGCGCGGCCAGCAGCGTGAAGATCTCGCGCATGACGTTGCATAGCAGAGCGACGGTTCCCAGTTCCGCGCCCCGGAAATCGGCGATAAAGATGCTCGACAGCGAATAATAGCCGAAACCCGAACCGACGGCCAGCGTATCGGTCACGGCCAGCGGCGGCAGAAGCGGCGTCGCGAGAGCCGCGCCCGCCAGCGTTCCGACGGCAGTCATCACGGGCAGCAGCGCCAGCCGCGGATCGAGCCGCCGGACACGTCCCGCAAGGGTTTCATCATGGCCCAGCGTCACGCCGACACAAAACATCAGCGCATAGAGAACATACGTGCTGACGCGCGCCCCGGCGACATCGAACGGCACGAGAGCGAAAAGTCCCGCGACGCATCCGGCGACGAAGAAGGCGACGATCACCAGACTCCCTTTCAGTGCATTCCACATCGACAGCGGCTTTTCCGGATCGGATGCCGGACAAGCAGGCGCGGGCGTCGGCTCGCACGCCGTCGGTTCCGAAGATTGGGGAGAACACAGCGCGCGAAACAATGCCGGCTCCGAAGGTTCGGGCGAGCATGACACGCGACCCACCGCTGAATCCGAAGGTTCAGCAGAGCATGACACACGACACACCGCTGAATCCGAAGGTTCAGCAGAGCATGACGCGCCACACGCCGCCGGATTCGGGAACGTTTCGGAAGATATATCCGCAACAGTCCCGGAAGAGCAATTCGCACCGCAGCCCCCGCCTCCGGTCCCAAGTTTCCGACCCGAAACAGAGCCTGCAGATGCCGGATTTGCCCCGGCGCCCTCCGTCCCGGAAGCACTGCGGCCCCGGATACGCCGCCACAACAGCCATGAAGCCCCGATGCTTCCCGCGACCGAGAAGACGAAGATCACGAAGGCGGTACGCCTCAGCGTCGCCATGCCGCCCACGACGGCGGGATCGGAACCGACTTCCAGTCCGAGCAGGAACAACAACGCCCAGATGATGACGACGATCAGCCGGGAGACGAACGCGAGGCGCCGGCTTTGCAGCAGGCGCCCCGTGACGATTCCTCCGAGAATGACGGCGAAAAGAACAAGCATTCCCTACTCCTGCTTCGCCGTGAGTTTTTCGATCTGTTTTTCAGCTTCGGCGCTGAGTTTGCTGGCCTGCTTCTTGGCCTCTTCGACCAGCTTGTCGCCCGCTTTCTCGGCTGCCAGCTTCGCCAAAGCACCCTTCTCCTTGGCGCCGTCCACAAGTTTCGTGCGCTGCGCTTCGGCGGCTTCGACCAGCTTGTCGCCGGCACGTTTGGCCTCCTTGCGCAGGTTGTCGGCCTGCTTCTGAATCTCCTCGCCGAGCGATTCGCTGCCCGTGAGCTTCTGAATCTGCTGGTCGATGACGTTCTTCACGGCCTGCTCGGCCGCTTCCTTCACGCCAAGCGTGATCTTGGGCGAGGTGAACGTGCCGCCTATGCCGACATTGACCGACTCCAAGATCCCGCCCGCAGAACCCGCAGGCAGGGCCACCTTGGCCGTATAGTCGATGGTCTGGTCGAGTCCCGTCGAACCGGACATGTTGATCTTTATGTCGCCCATCTTCAGGTCGAAGGGCTGGGTCGTAATCCGGCCGTCCCTGATCGAGAAACGGACGGCGACGTCCTTGGCTTCGATTTTCCGCAGTTTGTCGTTGTCGAGCGCCTTGGCCAGCGCATCGAACGCTTCGAGGTTCTGGATACGGATGTTCGCCGACTTGATTTCGCCCGTGGCGTCGAGCGACTGCAGGTCGGGTTCCATATTCGGATCGAGCGCGGTCGTCATGTCGAGCGACAACGAATAATCGCCGCCCGTTTTGGCGAACAGCGGCACGAGTTTCTGCACCATCTCCAGTTCGTCGAACGTCTTGGAGAACGAAGCGCCCGAAAGCCCCAGCGACAGCTTCAGCGCCGGACGCTGCGGATCGGCCGCCGTCGAATAGCTGCCCGAAGCGGTCGCCGAACCGCCGAAGAGCTGCATGCGCAGCCGTTCGAGCGAAAGGGCGCCGCCGGCCACGCGCATCTCGCCCGATATGCCGGATACGGTCATTTTCTGGAAGAGCACCTTCTGCAGTTCGGTATTGAGCGAGAGGTTCAGGTTGCGCGGCACTTCGAGGGCCTGCGCCGGTTCGGCGGAAGTCCCGGCCGACGCCGTCTCCGGGGTCTCTTCCGGTGCGGAATCGGGCATGACGTTCATCATTTCGTTCAGGTCCAGCAGGTCGGACTTCACATAGAGACGTCCCGAAAGCATGTCGCCCCGCAGCAGGTAGCCGATGTAGCCCGAAAGCTGGCCGTTGGCCGCCAGATCGCTCCGGCCTATCGTAAGGCCGAGTTCGCCGAGCGTCATGGCCGCGGGCGTAATGGTCGCTGCGGCACGGCGGATATGGACCGCAGGCAGTTCGGGCATGGTCAGACCCAGCCGCTCGACGACGAACGTTCCCGACGCGCCGATCTGCTCGTAGCGGCTCTTTTCGATGTCGGACATACGGCCCGAAACCTTCACGTCGGCGGTAATCAGGCCGCTCAGTTCCATCCCCTTTTCGAGCGGATACACCTCTTTGACGGCCCCCAGATCGACACGGCCGTCCACCGCGGCACGGAACGTCGGGTCGCTGACCAGATTGGTCGCATAGGCCGACGCCGAAAGCGAATTCCCGGCCATCCGGAGCGTGAATTTCGAGAGGTCGAGTTCGGTCTTATCCGCCACGCCGCCGGGATTGGCGATCCGGACGTCGATGTTGATGCCGTCCACCGCCTTGGGCAGCGACGAGTATTGGAAGCTGCCGTTGCGCACCTCCGTCCTGAGCTCGAACGCCGGAAGCGCCGCGCCGCGCATTTCGCCGCGCGCCCAGAGCGCCATCGAAAGTTCGCCGCCGGCCGCAAGATTGCGGAAATCACGGGTGTAGAAAGCCGGAACGAGCGAAAGCACGTCCTTGAACTGCACCTTGTCGCAGCCGGCCGTGACGTCCATGGCCACGGCGTCGTCTTTCAACTCCACCCAGCCGTCGAGACCCACCTCGATGGCGTTCAAACGCAGTTTGTTCTGCGAGAAGGTAAAGCGGCTGTTCGCCAGATCGGCCGCAATCACCGCATCCAGCTCCGCTTCGGCGCCGCTGAGCATCGGAATGCCGCCCGAAACCAGCCGCATGCCCTTGGCCGTCAGCCGCAGGTCGAGGTCGGTCTGGTCGGCCGACATATCGCCCCGCAGACGGAGCGACAGAGGTGCGGTCGAGAAGCGCATGCCCGTCGAATCGTCCTCGTAACGGATCGCCGCGTCGCTGATCCTGAAGTCGCGGACCGAAAGGCGGAACGACGAAGGTTCCGCATCGGCGGGGCTTTCCTCTTCGCCCTGAGCCTCTTCCGAAGCCTTCATAACGTCCCAGTTCACCCTGCCGTCGGCGAGTTTGTGCGCATGGAGCGCAGGCTCCGAAAGGATGATCTTCGTCACCTCGAACCCCTCGTCGCCGAAAAGCGACATCACGTTCACGACCACCGAAATCCGCTGCGCGGCGACGATCGTATCGCCCGCGAAAGGCTCCTCGCCCACCAGCGTCAGTCCCTTCAGGTCGAGCGAAGCACGGGGAAAATGGCGCAACAGGCTGATGTCCAGCTTCTCGAAATCGAGCCGCGCATCGAGCATCGCATTGGCCTCACGCTTCACAATCTCGGCGATCTTGCCCCGCAGCACCATCGGCGCCACCAGAGCGATCACCAGCACGACGGCCACCACGATGGCCGCAATCTTCACGAATTTTTTCATCACTTATCTGTTTTAAAGGCGAAAACCGTGGTTTCCACCTCTTCGAATCCGACTTTGCGATAAAGCGCCCTAGCGGCTTCGCGCGCCGGGTTCGACGTCAGCATCACCTTCCCGGCGCCGATGCGGGCCGCATGCTCCACGGCGGCGCGCACCAGCGCATCGCCCGCGCCGCAGCCGCGTGCCGCGCCGTCCACCACGACGTCCTCGATCCACGCCTTGCGCCCCGAAGGCGCATCGTACCACGCCAGCATCAGCACCCCGACGATGCGTTCCCCGGCCACAGCGGCCAGCAACGCCCCGGTTTCGCTTCCGGCCACACGCCGCAACACCTCGCGGGAGGGCGCGCCCAGCCGCGGCGAAAGCTGCGGCATCAGCCGCGCGAACGCCTCTTCGAGCGCATCCGAGACTTGGGTTATCCGTCGTATCTCAACCGTCATAACATCCGATTTTCGGGCAAAGTTAATCTTTTTTTCACAACAGCTCCGCCGATCACCCTCGCCGGAGTCCGCAGAGCCGCAATTTACTCAACAAAGTTAATATTTTCGTCCGAATCTTTGGGGCATGTCTCGAAAAAAGATTACTTTTGCGTCGCATCGGTTCCCGAAACGCCCCGGAAGGGCGCGGGGATTAAAAGGGAATGCCGTGAAATCCGGCAACAGTTCCCGCTGCTGTAAGTTACGCAACATGTTCCGGCACTCTTTGGCCACTGTCCTCCGGGACGGGAAGGCGCCGGAACGGTAACGAGTCAGAAGACCTGCCGCATGCCGTTCAACCATTATGCACCCTGCGGAGAATGGGGCGCAGCAGGCCGTCGCCAAAATCAGCATACGACACGTCCGCCCGTACCAGCCGCAGTCATTTGAAAGCCGATGAAACGCGTTTTACGACATATGGCGGTTCTATGCGCCGGCGCAGGATTCTGCTGCGCCTGCATGGACTACGGACCGCTGCATGAAGAGCCGTTCGCACAGTCGCAGCGCGGCGTGTTCATCACGTGCGAGGGCAACTTCGGCTGGGACAACGCTTCGCTGTCGTTCTACGATCCTGCGGCGCGAACTGTCGAAAACGAAATCTTCATCCGCGCGAACGGCATGAAACTGGGCGACGTCGCCCAGTCCATGACCCTCCACAAAGGACGCGGATACGTCGTGGTGAACAATTCGGGCGCGGTCTATGTCATCGACCCGGCGACTTTCCGCGTCACGGGAGTGATCGAAGGGGTCGTCTCGCCGCGTTACATCCACTTCCCCAACGACACGACGGCCTATATCACCGACCTTTACGATCCGCGCATCACGGTCGTGGATTCCCGCAGCAACCGTATCCGCGGCCGGATTCCGATGAACGGCCACAAATCGACCGAACAGATGGTGCAGTGGGGCGACGAAGTGTTCGTAAACTGCTGGTCGTACGACGACAAGATTCTGGTCGTGGACGCCGCACGCGAAACGCTGGTGGACTCGATCGAGGTCGGGCCGCAGCCTTCGTCGCTGGTCCTCGACCGCTTCGGCAAACTCTGGACCGTCACCGACGGACGCACCGCAGGCATTCCGGCGGCGCTCTACCGCATCGACGCCGCCACGCGCCGCGTCGAGCAGACCTATACGTTCGCCGCGGGCGACCATCCCTCGTCGGTCACCCTCAACGGCACGCGCGACACGCTCTACTTCATCAACCGCGACGTCTGGCGCATGCGGGTCGACGCCGAGGAGCTGCCCGTCACGCCGTTCCTGCCCTATACGCAGACCACCTATTACGAAGTGGCGGTCGATCCGCTGACCTCGGAGGTCTACGTGGCCGACGCCATCGACTACGTCCAGCACGGCGTGGTCTACCGCTTCACGGCGCGGGGCGCGGCCATCGACACGATACGCGTCGGCATCACCCCCGGATCGTTCTGTTTCAAACCGTAAAAAACATTCGAAGAAGATGAAAAAATACGCATTCCCTCTGGCGGCTCTTCTGCTGGCCGCCTGCAACTCCGGCGAAGAGATCACGACCACGCAGACGGACGAACCCGTGGCCCGGATTCTCGAATACACTCCCGCACCGGGACAGTTCATCAACGAAGAGGCGCGCTCCGGCGGCGCGTTCGACAACGTGGATACGCCGGAGAAAGCCTGCCGGTACGCTGCCGCGCGCTTCGCCGAGAACAACTGGGTTTCGCTCGGCGGATGGGGCGGATACCTCGTCGCGGCATTCGCCGAGCCGGTACCCAACACGGGCGGTTACGACCTTTACGTCAAGGGCAACGCCATGAACACCTCGTCCGAGCCGGGCGTCGTCTGGGTCATGCAGGACGCCAACGGCAACGGAGTGCCCGACGACACGTGGTACGAGCTGAAAGGCAGCGAGTACGACAACGCCGCGACGATCCGGGGATATGCGGTCACCTACACGCCGCTCGCCGACGGCTCCGCCGCATGGACCGACGACCGGGGCGGCAGCGGCACGATCGACCGAATGGACGAACATACGCAGGCGTCCTACTGCCCGGCATGGATCGAGTCCGCCGACCTGAAATTCACGGGCACGCGGCTGCGCGACAACGTCGAACAGGCCGACGGACAGTGGAGACCTCAGGCGTTCGCATGGGGCTACGCCGACAACTTCTCGACGGTGGACCGGATCGGAACGACCAACCGCCTGCGCATCAGCGACGCCGTGACGGCCGACGGTTCGCCCGCCAACTTGCAGCAGATCGACTTCATCAAGGTGCAGACGGGCGTGAACGCCAAAGCCCCGCTGATCGGCGAGATTTCGACCGAAGTGTGCGGCATCGGCTGCTACCGGACCGTAACCAAACGCAACTGACCGCGTGCTGCGCACCGCGACGATACTCCTCTGCCTGACCTGCGCCCTGCCCGCCGCGGCGCAGCGTGACTCGACGGCCCGCACCATCGCCATCGAGTCGGTCGATATTTCGGGACGCCGCCCGATGAAGGAGATCGGCGTACAGCGCACCGAGCTGGACACGCTCGTCCTGCGCGAAAACATCACCGCATCGCTGGCCGACGCCCTGGCGACGGGTTCGACCATCTTCATCAAATCCTACGGCCGCGCAACGCTCGCGACCGCCTCGTTCCGCGGCACGGCGCCCTCGCACACGCAGGTGACGTGGAACGACATGAAGGTCAATTCGCCGATGCTCGGACAGGTCGATTTTTCGCTGATACCCGCCTATTTCATCGACGACGCGACGATCTATCACGGAGCCAGCTCGGTGGGCGTCACCGGCGGCGGGCTGGGCGGCGCGGTGACGCTGGCGACCAAAGCCCCCGCGGAGCAGGGATTGGGGCTGCGTTACGTGCAGGGCATCGGGTCGTTCGCCACGTTCGACGAATTCCTGCACCTGACCTACGGAGGCGCGCGGTGGAGCAGTTCGACGCGCGTGCTCTACAGCACCTCGGACAATGATTTCCGCTTCCGCAACTACAACTCGAAAGAGTTCGTAACCGACGACGACGGCCAAATCGTCGGCGAATATTACCCCCTGCAGCGCAACCGCAACGGCGGATTCCGCGACCTGCACGTCATGCAGGAACTCTATTACACCACGCGCGGCGGCGACCGGTTCTCGCTGGCGGCATGGTACCTCGATTCGCACCGCGGACTGGCGATGCTCACGTCCGACCGCAACAAAAGCAAACAGAAACAGAATACGCAGGACGAGCGCACGCTGCGGGCCGTGGCAGGCTGGGAGCGGCTGCGCAACGGACTGAAACTCGGCGCACGCGCGGGTTACACCTACACCGATCTGCGCTACCTGCTCAAGCAGGACCCCGAAGGCAAAGGGCAGTTCGTCGTCAATACCGACGCCCGGAGCCGCATTCACACGCTCTTCGCCAAGGCCGAAGCCGAATATGCGCTCGGCGAGAAGTGGCTCTTCTCGGCCAACGCCGCCCTCCATCAGCACCACACGGCTGGATACGTTCCTGGCAAAGCCCATTTCATGCGTGACGACCAGCATCGTCATGCCCTCTGCCGCCAGATTCC
>OGOU01000644.1_pt1 | contig 30008 bp, 25 predicted proteins | sample 1552721 | NCBI WGS metagenome assembly OGOU01 (sample SAMEA2580176, study PRJEB22360) | human gut metagenome | biome: human gut; feature: human-associated habitat; material: faeces | place: Denmark | collected 2008/2010
AAGTCGGTCATCGACGACACCATCGCGTCGAAACTTGCCGGCACGTATTTTACGGGGAGCGAGTGGCGCGATACGCCGATTATCGTCAGATCCGCATACAGCACGGCGTTGTATAAAGTCGTCGATACCTGACATACGCCCCCGCCGATGCCGCCCTGAAATTTGCCGTCTACGATGACCGGAGCTTCCAGAAATCCGTTGTCAAGTGTCCTTGCCCCGATTCTTTCGTTGAACGAAAAAACTTCGCCGGGGTTTACCGTCGCACCGTTAAGTTTTTTCGCGGCAAGCCCGACGTTCGACTTTCTTGCGTCCGAGCTTCTTTTGAACGCCGTCGAAAACTTTCCGCGAAGAAGGGTGTTTTCGCGCAAATCTTTTTCGGTGATTTCGGGATACAGTACGTCGTACGAAACGCTTACTACGCTTTGCGCGCCGATTACGTTTTTCACGACGTCTTTGATAAGTTTATCAAGATCCGCCTTGCGCCCCGTTTTCTCGGGGACGTATTCAAACGTTTTTTCACCGTCCGGGTTGAACGTTACGCGGGCGTTTTCGGGCGGCACGTATTTTTCGTTCGCCAGGTTTTCAAGCGAGCGAAGAAGCGACGGAAAGGTTTTCAAAAGCGCGTCCTTTTCGGAATAACCTTGCCTTAAAAGCCCCGTCAGTCGCTTTTCGACGTTGAACCCGAACAGCCGCTTTAACGGCGGAATACCGTCGCCGTCGGCTGAAAAAGTTTCATCAAAACATATCTCCGCCCCGTCCACAACGATGACTCGCATTTGCGTTTTCGGCTTTGCCGCAACGCTTACCGCGCATAAAAAAAGCAGTACGACCAAAATAATTCTTACCTTTGCCATACCGCTATTATGTGTATATATTAAGTTTTTACTTTTGGATAAGGTTTTTTCGGAATATTTTTGCAATCGCATTATCGGGAAACGATAACGCTCACTCTTTTTATGTCATTGCGAGCGTAGCGTGGCAATCTCCCGGAAGGGACACAATATAAAAGCGATGATGCGATGTTTTTGCCTTTTGCAAAAGCGATGCATCTTCGGCGCGATGTATGCCTCTGGCACGTTGCAGATAAAAAGCACCCCGTTCGGGTGCTAAACATTGTTTCCCTAAAACGGCGAGAATTTGATGAGATTGTGTTTTTCTCGGCGGGTTCTGAAAAATCCAGTGTACTAATGCGTACACGATTTTTCGGGTTCCGCCGAAAAAGCAAAATATCGCAAATTATCGCCGTTTTACAGGCCGAGCTTTTTGAGAGAGCGCATATCAACTTTCGTGCAATCGTACGTCGGCGATACGTAAAGGTTCGCGTCGTGCAAATCCGTGCCTGCGGTCGTGATGAGATTGTACTTTGCGGCAAGGCTCAAAAACCTTTTCGTATCCGTTTCGTTGAAGGTGGAATAATAACATTCAAGCCCGTCAAGGCCGTACGGCACCAGCCCCGCGACAAGAAGTTCCAACTTGTCTTTCGGGATATACACAGGGTGCGCGACAACCGCAACGCCGCCGTATTTTTTGATGAGTTTCACGCCGTCCATCGGGCGGAGTCGGTAGCCCGGAATATACGCTTTTTTGCCGGAGCCCAAGTATTGATAAAAGGCGTCGGACACTGTTTTTGCAAGCCCTTGTTTTACCATTTCTTTGGCGACGTGGACGCGGCCGAGATTTGCGTTTTCAAAGTCGAGCGCGCTGTCGTCGAAAGGCACGTTAAGGGCGTGCAGTTTATCGACGGTCTTATTTATTCTTTGACGTCTTAAATCCTTGACGTTTTCAAGTTCCTGCACAAAATCAGGGTTTTTGTAGTCAAAATTGTATCCTAAAATATGGATTTCGCAAACACTATAACACGAAAGTTCGATCCCGGGGAGCACTTTCAAGCCGTATTTTTCGCCGGCGCGGATTGCCTCGTCAATGCCCGAAACGTTGTCGTGATCGGTAAGCGACATGGCTTCGATGCCGTCGTCGCGCTGGATTTTCACGACCTCTTCCGGCGTGAACACACCGTCGCTTTTAACGCTGTGCGTATGCAAATTTACTTTCATAATTCCCCCTCGGAAAGTTCCGCCGCGATACCTTCGTCGTCGGTGGTAACCTTGTCAAGTCGTTTCTGGATATATTCGGTACGCTTGCCGGCGCGCTCGATTTCCGTCGTGACTTCGCCCAGCTTTTTCTGCGTTTTTTCAAGGATCTGACAGAAGGTTTCAAAGTCCTTTTTGAACGCGCCCAAAAGTTTGTAAATCTCGCTTGAACGCTTTTCGATCTGCACCGTCCTGAACCCCATTTGCAAACTGTTCAGAAGCGCGGCGAGCGTCGTAGGCCCCGCAAGAATTATGCGCTGATTGTTCAGAAGTTCGTCGGAAAGCCCGCGGATTTGCATGGCTTCGGCAAACAGCCCCTCGATGGGCAGATACAGTATCGCGAAATCGGTGGTTTTCGGCACGCGGATATATTTGCTCTTTATGCTGATTGCTTCGGCGCGGAGTCTGACGGCAAGCGCCTGTTTGGCTTCCTTAATCTGCACTTCGTTTTGCGCGTCAAGGACGTGCTGATAGGTTTCGAGCGGGAATTTCGCGTCGATGGGCAGCATAACTTTGTCGCTGGTTTTCCCGGGAAGATTGATGACGAAATCCACGCGGTCGGCGTTTTCCGACTTGGTAAGCGCGACGTTTTTGTCGTATTGCTCGGGCGTCAGAAGTTGCGACAGCAAGTTATCGAGCGCCATTTCGCCCCAGGTGCCGCGCGTTTTCACGTTGGACAAAACCCTTTTAAGGTCGGACATTCCGCTTGTAAGGGTTTGCATTTCGCCAAAGCCTTTCGTGATTGCGTCGATTCTTTCGGACACCATCTGGAAAGATTTCTGAAAGCGTTGTTCCAGATTTTCGTTCAGTTTTTCGTCGACGGTCGCGCGCATTTTGTCAAGCTGCTTTTCGTTGCTTTCGTTAAGTTCTTTTAAGGAGTTTTTGAGTTCCGTCGTGATTGTCGCAAAGCCTTCGTAAACGTTCGTCTGCAACCTTTCGGTTCGCTCTTCTTCCTTTCTTACGGTGTCAAGAATGGCGGTCTGGTTTGCGTTCAGCGCGTTTTGAATGGACGTGTTTTGAAGCCCCATCGCGCTCAGCACGTTTTCCCTGGTGGTTTGCCCGTCGCGTGCGATTTCGCCCTTGATGACGTCGACGGTCGCCTGCCCGATTTCGACGGACGAGTCGTTCTTTTTCTTTCCGCCACGAACCGTAAGCGCAAGCACCGCAATAAGAAGTATGACGGCGACGACGCCCAGAACGAGTGCGACTATACTAATTGCTTCCATAGTTTAATCCCCTTAAATATTGAAGTTGCGATTCCCGCGTGCGACAGTCTTCGTGCAGGACGGCGTGTTCCAGAATTTTACGCATCGCCCAGGCGCGCTTATCCTCGGGAATTTTCGTGCCGACAAGGTCGTTGCCGTCGACTTTCAAATCGGAATAAGCAAGCGGAGTGCCGTCGGTCAGCATCTCGCGATAAATCTTATTGATTTTTTCGGCGGACACCGACGTTGCCGACGCGTCGCCTTGGGACGCTTTTGCGTCCGCCCTTTTCAGCGCGATTATATCGTTGATAATTTCAAGGTTGTCGACAACGAACATTCTGATTTTTTTCTCGCTTGTCAGCCCGTCGATGTCGTACATGTGCGTGTCGATAAGCCGCAGAATTTTGTTCACGTCCCTGTTCGACATTTTCAGCCCGTCGCGGCCGAGAATTTTTTTGGCGATTTCCTGTCCCGTTTTGGCGTGCATATGCATATTGCCGTACTTTTGCACCGAAAGCGGTTTGCCGACGTCGTGCAGAAGCCCCGCAAGACGTAAATCGGGCGGGCAATAACGCACGGTTTCGATAAGATGGTTGAACACGTCGTAAACGTGAAAGTCGGGACGTTGTTCCATACCCTTTGCGGCGGAAATGCCGGGCAGAATGTATTCGAGCGCGCCGATTTCGTCAAGCACGCGCAGTGCTTTTACTTCGCTGTCTTTCGTCCTGTCCGACGGGTATTTTCTGTCCGCGCGCAAAATTTTCAAAAATTCCTCGCGCTTTCTTTCGCCCGAAATATCTTTCAGAAGATGCACTGATTTTTTTGCACCGTCAAGGGTTTCTTTGTCGATGTTGAAGCCGAGTTCCGCGGCGATTCTTACCATACGCAAAATACGCAGACCGTCCTCGGAAAAAACCTTTTCGGGCGATTGCGTCGTCCTTAAAACGTGCTTGTACAAATCGGGAATTCCGCCGGTGTAATCGACGTATTCCGCCGTGTCGATGCTGTAATATATGGCGTTTACCGTAAAATCGCGGCGCAGCGTGTCTTTTTCGATGTCGCGCGTGAAAATTACGTCCGACGGCGTATGCGCGCCCGAATTTACGGGATAACTGTCAATGCGGAAAGTCGTGTATTCCGCCTGAAAACGCCTGTCTTCGCGGCTCAGAATTTTGACCGTGCCCAGTTTTTTGTTGAAATCTTTTAAGAAAAATTCCGTGTTGGAAAGCGCGGTCGCAAGCTCCTGCACGGTGTATTCCGCCGCAAGGTCGACGTCGCTCACGGGAAGTTCCAATAAAGAATTCCTGACGTAACCGCCGACGATGTAAAGCGACGGCAGATAATACGACAGAATTTTCAGTTTTCTCGGAAGTCTGATATCCATTTTTTTATTTGTTTTCGTAAACCCACGGCGCAAGTACGCAAACGTCTTTCAGCGCGCGGTAGTCTTCGTTGTAGTCGAGCCCGTATCCGATGACGAATTCGTTGGGAATTTCAAAAAGTTTATAGTCGGGAACAAGGTCGACCTTTCTGCGCGCGGGTTTATCGAGAAGCGTGCAGATTTTAAGCGATTCGGGCTCGCGGCTCAGAAACACCTTTTTAAGGTAATTGAGAGTGATGCCCGTGTCCACGATATCTTCGACGATGATTACGTTTTTGCCCGCAATCGGCGTCGAGCAGTCTTTGATAAACTTGACTTCGCCTGTCGAGACCGTGCCTTCGCCGTAACTCGAAACCGCGATGAAGTCAACCTGCGCGTTGACGTCGTATTCGCTAATTTCCCTGACAAGGTCAGCGAAAAACATAAACGCCCCGCGTAAAACGCAAATGAACAGAACGTCTTTGCCCTTATAGTCGTCGCCGATTTTTTTCGCGACTTCTTTCAGTCTGTTTCTGACGTCTTCGTTCGTGATTAAAACTTTTTCAATTTCTTTGCCGTACATTTAATTGTCCTCCGATGTAATTTCGAAAATATATTCGGGTTTTGTGATTTCGTTGATTTTTACCTTGTCGGAAATTTCCGTGCCGACGACGATAAGTACGTCTTTACCGATTGCGACAAGGGGTATTTCGTCCCTTTCTCTTTTGGGGATTTTTTTGTCGGTGAAATAGTCGCCGAGTTTTTTCGTGCCGCCTGAAAACTTTGTGAAAACGTCGCCGTCTTCACGCGTGCGGATTACCGCGCCCGCGGGTATCTTCGACAGGTCGAAAGTAAGCGTTTTTACGCCGTCCTTGCTTTTCGCGGTTTTGTCGATTATCACGGTTTTGTCCAAAAACGCGACTTTACCTGTCGTAAACGGCGTTGTAAAGGCTTGTTTTTGCTTGGATTTTGAAAAAACGATCTTGTCGTATTCTTTCGTGACGACGACGCCGTAAGGCATATCGACGCTTGCGCCGTTTTCTTTTTGCAACAAATCGAGAATGATGAGGACGTGCTTTTCTTCCACGTCCTTTTCAACATTGAGCGCCAAAAACGCGTTCCTTATCGCACGCTTCAAAAGGAAAACGGGCGGGTTTTTCACGTCGATTCCGACGCTATCCTTCGAGATTTCAAGCGGCAGATCGAGCGTACTTAAAAACTTTTCCGTGTCGGCGGCAATGCGTGAAAGTCTGTTGAGGCTTCCCGTCGCGTCGCCAGCGCGGTTCAGAAGCGGCATAATTTCATTGCGTATTAAATTTCGGGTTTTGTCGTTTTCGAAATTGCTTTCGTCCACGACGTACGGCACGTCGTATTTTTTTTGGAAGTCGAGTATTTCTTCCTTCGACACGTCAAGGAGCGGACGGACGTATCCGCGCGTTTCCTTTTGCATGCCCGAAAGCCCTTTTATGCCCGTGCCGCGGATTATACGCATCAATACCGTTTCCGCCTGATCGTCCTCGTGATGAGCGAGAAATACCTTGTCGCAATCGCCGTCGATAAGCAGTTTTTGGAAAACGCCGTACCTTAAAACCCTTGCGGCTTCTTCTTCCGTCTCGCCAAACTCTTTCGCGCGGCGCAATGAATCAACCTTGAACGTGCGGCACTCTATGCCGTGCGAACGTGCGAAATCCGCCACGAATCTGCTGTCGTTTTCGGACGACTGCCCCCTTATTCCGTGTTCGATATTAACAATGAAAAATGAAAAATCCGTCGATTTTTTCGCTTCGATAAGAGCGCGCAAAAGCACCATCGAGTCAACTCCCCCGCTGACGCCGACGGCAATGCTTTGATTTTTCGCTGCCTCCAAAACGTTTTGGATAATCTTTTCTTTCACGAATAAAATTATACTATCATCCGCGTTAAAAAACAATAATTTTATTAAATATATATTATTAAATGCGCGAAAAGATTTTGACCGTCAAAACCGTCGCGTCGTCGCTTGCCCCGTTTTTCACGGCCGCATCGAGTATTTTCGACGACAAAACTTCGGGATTTATCCGCCTTTCTTCGTCAAGAATTTCCGCGATTTCGCCGCCTGTCGTAACGTCGGTAACGCCGTCGGACAGCAACACCGCAACGTCGTTTTCGGACAATACGCGACGGGTGACGAAAGGCTGCACGTTTTCGACCACGCCCATCGGGAGCGCGTTTCCTTCAATAATTTCCGGCTCGTCACCGCTTTTAATCACCGTGAAAGTCGCGCCGAGTTTAATGAAGTTTACCGCGCCCGTGTTAAGGTTCAGCACCATAATATCAACCGCGCTGAACCCGTCGCCAGTGGCGTGCCGCGTCAGTATTTTGTTGGACATTTCCATCACAACATCTTCCGAAAACCCCGCTTCAAAGAAGTTTTCGATTGTCTTAACTGCCCTTTCTGACAAATCGTTTGCATTTTTGCCGCTACCCATTCCGTCGCCGACGGCAAACAAAACGCGGTTTTGCGACATGCGCCTGACAAGAATCACGTCGCCCGAAACGTCGTTGCCCTGACGGCTTTTTCCCGCATTGCCGTAAACAAAATCGTATCGCGGCGCGGGCGACAACACTATCCCCGCGTATCCGTCGGTCGCGTCGCTTTCGTGCGTTTTTTTAAGGCGCACTTTCATAATGCGCGACACTTCTTCGACAATCGCTTTTTTGTCGGCGTCTTCCTTTTTGACGACAAGCGTTACGTCAACGTCGGATTGCTCGCCGCACACCAGAACTTCTTTACAATCGACGCCGCGCCTTGTGAGTTCGTCGGAAATTCTTCTTTCCCTTCGCCCGTCGAAAGACAGCGGTCGCTTGAACTCGTCCCCAAGGTTGTCAAGGACTTCCGCAACGCCGCCCATTTCCGCGGCAAGGAGAGCGCGGTTTTTGTCGGCTTCTTCCGCCTGTTCGCCCGCGCACTCGATTTTAATAAGTCGATCGTTCACCGCACCGATAAGTCCGTTGAGTTTTTTACATCTGCTTGTAATAAACGGCGGCATATCGATTATCGTGGCTTTGCCCTTTTTCATCGATGCTTCCACAACGTCGTTAAGTATTACGCCGGTATCTCCGCCGAGCGAGCGGAAACAGTTGTTCGCGTTCTCGCATCTTCCGCAAAAATTCGACGCGACGTCGTATGCGACCGCTTCCGGGGATACTTCGGTTTTCCCGCCCGACTCCGCCGACAAAAGGTTTTTCATATCTTCGAACACGCCGGCAAGCGAATACAGCCGTATCGACGTTTCCCGACGGTTTTTGTTGACGACGGATTTCCCGACCGCCGTGTAACTTATTCCCGACGACGACAACATAGTTTTGTATTTTCTTGGGACAAGTACGTATGAAAACGCGCCGACGAATATCGAAATCGCGTTGACGTAACCGTATCCCGAAAACGTGTCGAGAAAGAAAAGCGAGAACGTGAACGCGACGGTCAGTGCGAACGCGCACGCCGCCTCGGGCAGATTTTTGAACGCGGCGGCAACGCCTGCGGTAATCATTATCACGGCGAAAACGCCCGAAGAACCCCCTTGAAGACTTGCACCGAGAGCAACCGAAAGCCCCGTAACGAGCGCGCCCTGAACGCCTTGAAACGCATACGACGAAAGCATCAGACAAAACGCGAAAAACGGATAAAGCAGGTTGAAATTCCTTATTTTTATCGTGAATAACGACAGCGAAAGCATTCCGACGGCGACGATAAGCGATATCCTTTCGTCGACGGTCAGACGATACCGAAGTCCCCTGACGGCGACGGCGTTCAGCGCGGTCATCAGCACGTAAGCCGCGACAAGCGTTATCACCGACGACAAAATCGGCGCGTATATTTCGCCGTTTACCATAGAAAACGCGACGCGCGGCACGCACGACAAAAGCGTAACGATAAGCGCGGTCGTCCTGTGCATCGGACGGTTTAATTTGTGATATACGAAATACGCCGCGATAAACAGCACCGCGGGCGTTACCGCGACGACAAGCCCGACGTACGAGAAATCTTTCAGTAAACACGCCGCAAGATACATCGGTGCAAGCAATATAACGTTCCGCCGTGAAAATACCAGCGCGGAAAACACCGCAAGTCCGAGCGGTCGTAATCCGCCCGCGGCTTCCGCGTTTTCAAAAAGTAACAAAATTACAAGGTCGCAAAAATATCTTATAATATCGTTGCGCCTAAGCGAAATCCTTTTCATATTAAAAACGCTACACCGTCCCGCGCGCAAAAAAATTCCGACGCACGAAAATATACGTCGGAATTAACTTAAAAATATCGAGTTTTGTCGGATTAAAGTTTCTTTGCGGAAACAAGTTTTTTCGCGTCTTTTTTGGCAACAAGGATAACCCGACCGACCATCGACTGCGTTTTCACGACGCCTATGTCGCGGCTGTCCTGCGAAACCGCACGATTGTCGCCCAGCACAAACATTTCGCCGTCGCCCACCGTCCACTCGTCGGTAACGCCGCGCGGAAACGTGTTGCCGAGGGCGTAACTTTCGTCAAGTTCTTTCCCGTTCAGATAAACTTTCCCGTCCGAAATTCTTACGGTATCGCCGGAAACGCCGATAACGCGGTTTATCCATTGTTCGGTTTTTCGTACGCTTTCGTGCATGAAAAAGACGTTGTAGCCGCGGCGCGCTTTTTTGGTTCTCAGAAGAAGAGCCTTATCGCCAAGCGTGTCCTGCCGTCCGAAAAACAGAACGTCGAACGCGGTATCCTGTCGTATGACGTCGAAGTGCGAGGAATTGTATTCGGCGTCGTCATACAGCCCGACGCTTTTCCCGCCGTACAAAGTATCGTCCATGCTCCTGCCCGAAATACGTGTTACGTCAAACGCCGCGCCGCTGATAATGCTTGCGGCGATAATGGCGCATATTATCACAATCAGGACTTGCGCTGTCGATTTTGTGCGATTAAGTTGTTTTTTTGCGATATTGTCTTCCATCAAATCCACAGAATGTTGTTGAACAAAACGTTTTCGGCATCCTTGATTTTCATAATTTTTACAAGTCGCCAATCTTTCAGTGTTTTCCTGTCGGCGGTTTTGAAATCGGAAATTTCAAGGTTGAAACGCTGCCACTTCTTGCTTTTTTCAAGATGCAGCACCGAGGTGTATTTCGTGACGGTATTCTCCGCCGTGTACATAACGATACGGACGTTGCGCTTTTCTTCAGAATACGCTTCCAGCTGCAATATGTAGTCCTCGTTGCGTATAGACGACGTTTCCGGCGGCTTCACGTCGTAGGTGCAAAGTCTGCCTTCGGTTGTCGTGAACCCTTTGAGCCCGAGCGGCCCCGTTTTGATTTTCAACACGTCGTTGTCGACGACGGGACTGAAATCTTCAACCGAAAACGGCACGGTCGTCATCTCGTTGTTGTAAAGGATTCTTTCCGTCGTTTTTGCGTCCTCGTCGTAATCGTTAAGGGACACTTTCGTAAGGTCCATCATCAATTCCTGAGTCGAAAGCACGATCCCGTTTTTGAGCGTAACGTTTGCAAACACAAACAAAATTTTGTTTTCTTCGGCGGGGTGCAGCTCGCACAATACTTCTTCGTTATTAAGCAGCACGGGCTTTTCGCACTGTTCCCATCGTCTGAACGCGGGGGTGATTTCGTCGGTGGAATAATAAACTTCGGTTTTCGCCATATCGCCAATGTCTGTCACGCTTGCGTAAAGCCTGCCGTCGCTGACGTACGTCTTGATTCCGGGGCGAGGCAACGTTTCTTCAGTGCCTGCAACAACGCTTTTTACAAATTCTACCGCTCCCGTGAAATTCTGCAAAGAAATGCTCACGTTCGTGCCGACCGAAAACGACGAAAACTTTTTATTGTGCGGAATAAGGTTGAACAAATCGGACAGTCTGTCGATATCCGCATAAGAACTGTTCGTGCCGAGCACGCAATATACGGGACAGGTCAGCATGCGCGCATAAGCCTGCGTCGACATACCGGCAAGATAACATTCCCACTCGTCCGAAAACTGCGTGGTGGGATTGGAATCGTATTTCGGCTTGTTGAAAAACTCCGTAAATCCGTCGGCGCCCACGGGGATAACGCACGAAACGCGCCCGTCGATGCCCGCGACTTTCCAGGCAAGCTGCCCACCTTCGAGATTGCCGATCAGGAAAAAGTTGTTTTTGTCGACGTTGCTTTCTTCAAACGCGAGCGTTATCGCGCGGCGCACAACCTTCATCCACACAAACCAGGGCGACATATCCGCCCGGCACGGGCTGTATGCAAGTTCCTTATTCTCGGAAAAATTGCAGTACGAAAGGCTTTCGGGATATTCGGTAAAAATCTTTTTCTTGGGCGATCTTCCGGCGAAATCGACCGCGATGATATTGAATCCGGCGTCGACAATCAGATCAAAAAACGCCGTGCGCTTTATCGACGACTCCCCGCTCGGGAGATATAAAAACGTCGGCGCGACTTTGTTTTTTTGCACGACGATGTTCGCATACGCGCGAATTTTCCCGTCGGCAACCGTTTCCACGGTGAAAGACACTTCTTTCGAAACGTATTTTTCGTTGTTTTTCACGCCGTTTACGACAACGTCCAGCGGCTCGGTCGTGGGATTGTAGCCTTGCCAGAGCGTCATCGGCGTCATTAACTTATATTCCATATCTGCTATTATACATTTTATTTGCGCTTATTGCAAGCAATCTTAAAAAATCGTCGTCTTTCACAAATCGCGCCCCTTTTGCATAAAATTTATCGGAGGTGCGACGATGGACGACTTTGCTTTCCCCGACGAAGAAAACCTGCTTAAAATGCAGAAAGAATACGAAAAAGTATTGGGCGGAAAAAACGTTGTTTCGTCGCTTTCGTTGTCGAAAAACGGCGGCTGTCGGAACAACTATTTTTTGACGACGCTGATTTTGGCGTTGACGATAAGTCGGATTCTGTTCAGATAATCGCCGCTTGGGGACTCGTTTTTGAAATCCTTGAAACTTTTTTCGTATAACTTATCGAAAAGTTCGTAAACGTCGACGCCGCGCGCTTTGCACTTCTCAAACGTCGCGACAATCTTTTTTTCGACGACTTCTTTCATCGCGGCGACGATTTTTTCGGTCAAACATTCCGGAATCTCGTCAACGGAAAAATATTTTCCTAGCCCGTCTTTTTCCGAAATACGGGCTTTTATTTCGACGTCGGCAAAGACGCTCGGCACGCCGCCGTTTACTTCCGTTTTGTATTTCGTTTTTTTGCTTGTTATCTGCAACCCGAAAATCTCGCCGTCGACGCTCACCGTTTCGCCGCCCTTTTTAAGGTCGTACTTCATATAATTTATCGCGACGGTGTCGTCCTTTTCAAGAAGCATCGCGCTTTTTCCGTTTATGAACAGCGCAAGTTTCGAGTAGTCGTATTCGTAAACGTCCCCGCTTTCGCCCGAGCCTTTATCGACGTCGTTTTTGTCAATCTTTTTTGCGGATATGCTGACGACGTTCGCCACCCCCGTCCGTGACAGATACCCGTTGAAAAAGTCCTTTACGTTCGTTGAAATTATCGACGCGTCGTCGGTTGCGGAATGCAAGGTCTTTTGCATTTGAAGCGCGCTGAGAGTCGTCATAACGGGCTTTGTTTTCAAAAGTTCTGCCGCGCTGTTTTCGGCAACGGCGATTATCGCAAGTTCCGGCACGGAAAAGGTTTGCACAAGGTAATTCACGCTCGGAAAAGTTTGTTCTGTCAAAAACATATTTCCCAAAACAATAAGATTACACTGACTTAACGACACTTTTAACCCCGTTTTTTGCGAAATCTCGCCGATTGCGGCGTCAAGAGTTTTTCCTGTTCCGGAAATTAAAGCAAAGCCGTCCGACTCGCCCTGCCCTCCGCCGCTTTGCGATTTCGGATTGATTATTTCGCAGGATACGGCGTATCCTTTTTCCGTCTTGTCGATGCCGAGCCCCACGACGATTGCCCGCTCCGACAACGCGGTTTCGGGCACGACGCGCAGATAACAAAGCGCGACGGCAAAAACGATAAGGAATGCGATTATCGCCTTCTTATGATTCCGACTCACCTACAGCCTCCTTCGCCGGCGCGATTTTTGCCGACTTTCTTTTTCTGACCTCCGCATAAACGATAAGCGCGACGGGCAGGACATAGTTTGTCGCGGCAACGTACCACCTTGCGCCGCCCGTCACGAAATCAAGCGTGTTTCTTATATCCTTTTTCAATATCGTCATTGCGCCGACGCCGATAACCGTAAGGACTATGACGATATTCTTTTTTCCTTTGAAAAGGCTTTTGAGCGCCTCTCCCGACGCCCAAAGATACGTCGAAATATAAATGACCGCAAGCATGAGCCACACGATTAGGCCCGTCCAGTCAAGCCTGCCCAAAACGTCCGAAAACTGATTGAACCCCGCGACTTTCACGACAAGGTTGACGACGTATTCGCTTGCGTTTCCGTAAATCGCGTTCATCAGCACGAATCCGATTATCACGAATCCCGCCGACAACCCGTACATCAACGATGTCGGATTCCGCCTTGACGGCTTAATGCTTAAAAACAATAAGGGCGTCGCATCGCCGAACCACATGAAAAACTTGTCGCCACGTTTTAACACGTCCGAAATTTCCCCGTCGATAAACGGCAGGTTTTCGGAAATATCGAGATACACTTTCAGAAAAACGAAATTCAGCGTGAATACAGTGAAAATAAGAAACGACGATATTTCCGCCGTGCGACCTATCGTTCTTATGCCCTTTGCCGCGACGTACCCCGTCGTAACGAGAAGCGCGACGACAACGCTGCCCGTGCCGATGTCTTCAAAAAGGGATTCCGTCGTAAACGCCGTCGTTCCCGCCGTCGCCATAAACGTTTTCATAAAAAAGTTGACGAAAAGCATTGCCCCCGCGACCTTGTAAAACACGGTGTCTTGTATCGCTTCCTTTCCGCCCGTTGCGACGAATTTATATACGACGAAAAATTGAGCAGCGTCCAGAAGAAGATACAGTAAAAGCACGAAGAGATCGTTCGTGCCCACCGCCTGTCGCATAAGCGGCGGCAACCTCGACACCCGAAAAGTCAGACACGTCACGAACGCAAGTAGCGCGAATTGCCTTGTATAAACTAAATTCCGATTATCTGTCACGGCGCATTCTCCTTCTGTTTTTCGTCGGCACGGAATACGGCCGCTTTTCAAACGACAACAGGTTTTCCTTTGCGACGGCGTCCTTGAAATCGGCGGTTATCATCGGCGCGAACGGCGCAAGATAAGGCGAGCCGAAACTGTCCAGCCCGCACAAATACGCGATAAGCCCCATCGAAAATACGACGATGCCGAAAAGCCCCAGAATACTTCCCGTAATCAGCCCCGCAAGCCGCAAAATGCTGAAAGCGTCCACAAGGTCGGGCACGCAGTTTATGCCGATTGCCGAAATCGCAATCACCAGCACCGTCGGACTGCTTAAAAGCCCGGCGTTCACCGCCGTTTCGCCGAGTACGATTGCCCCGACGATCGAAAGCGCGGTGCCGACGTATCGCGGCATACGGATGCTTGCCTGATTCAGCACCTCGAAAAGCGCAAGGACAAACAACATTTCCATCGGCGGCGTGAAAGGTATCCCCGACACGCTGTTAAGCAGGGATATGAGAAATTTCAGCGGCATCAGTTGATAATGATATTCCTGAAACGCGACGTAAAGCCCCGGCAGTAACACCGCCAAGAACGCGCCGATAATCCTGATTATTCTGAGCATCGTGGCGCGCTTGTTCTGGACGTAATAATCGTATCCGTCCTGAAAACTTTCCAGCAAAACGTAAGGATAAGTTATGACGACGGGCGTGCCGTCGATGAAAAGCGCAACCCGTCCTTCCAGAATTTTTGCGCTGACGACGTCGGGTTTTTCGGTCATTCCCGACTGATTGAAAATGCTGCCCGCATGCTCGCTGACAAACCGCGACACGTATTCCGCGCCGATTATGCCGTCGATGTTTATGGATTTGATTTTTTCGGATATTTGCAAAACAACGTCTTTATCGACAATATCGTCAATGTAAACCATCATAACTGTTGTATTTCCGTATTTTCCGACGGTGATTTTTTTCACTTTCAGTCGCGGCGATTTTATGCGCCGTCTGACCAGCGACACGTTTGTTTTGATTTCTTCGGTGAATCCTTCGCGCGGGCCTTTGATTACGGTTTCGGTGGGCGGCTCCGCAACGGCACGGTGCGGGTAGTTCCGAAGCGAGATTTCGTAAAGTTTCTCCGCCCCGTCAAGCGCAAGCACCAGATCGCCGTTTGCGACGGTTTGTCCCGCCGCGGTTTCTTCGATTTCCTTGATTTCTTCGCCATAGGGAAGTTTCTTTACGTCTGCAATACCAACCCCTGCCCACTTCATTGAAAACAAGGGTTTCACAACGCTTTGTTCCAGCAGTAATTTGTCGCTCATTCCGTCGACGTAAAGCAACGCGCCCGTCGCGCCGTCAGCCGAAAAATCGCGCGCGATAAAGTCGTCGGACGATACGTCGGCTTTCAGTTTTTTGATTACGTCTGCGCTCCTGATCATAATATCGTATTTTTGCCTTAATCCGAAATATAAAACCCGCGCAATAAAAAAACCGTCTTCCGACGGCTTGAAAATTTTCGTTTTTTGTTTTTATTCTTCTTTTATTACCGATATGCTTACGACGCCGCTTCTTAAAACGGACACGCCGTCTTCTTTCATCACGACAAGCCCGAAGTCGTCGTCGATATCGAGAACGCGCGCCTTGTACGTGCCGAATAAATCCAGGACATTTACGTCTTTTCCCGTGAGATACGATTTCTCGCGGAAGGTTTTCAGGGCGGACTTTTTGTCAAAGTTTTCATATTCGTCCCGAAGATTTTTTACAAGCGCGCCGATATATTCCGCACGTTTGTCGGTCAAAAGATTCAACGAGCCCGCGACGTCTTTTATGTCGTCGGGGAAACCGTCGTCGGGATCTTGCAGGTTCGTGCCGATGCCGATGACTTCGCCGGTGACGCTTTCGGATATTACCCTTTCCGCCAGAATCCCTGCAACCTTTTTGTCGAAAAGATATACGTCGTTCACCCACTTGATAAAGGCGGGACTGCCCGAAAACTCCTCAATGGTGCGGGCGGTCGCAAGCGCGGCGATTATCGTGACGTACAGTTTTTTGTCGTCCGACGCATGCAGAGCGACGCTGACGTACGCCCCCGTTTCGTCGGGCGAATAAAAAGATTTTCCGCTGCGCCCTTTGCCCTGCGTCTGTCTTTCGGCAACGACCGTTGCAAAGTCGCGGCAACCGTTTTTCAGCAGTTCTTTCGCGACGTCGTTGGTGCTTTCGGTTTCTTTCAGGACGACGGCGCGGCTTACCCCTGCCATCGCAAGCGAAAACGACGTCTTGTCGCAAAACGACGGCTTTCTATTTTTCATTTTCCGCATTTTTCGTCAGCAATTTTCGCCGGCGTTTCCTTTCGATATATACAAGCGAGTACGGACGAAGCTTTGCGCTTTCGACGCTCTTTTCGATTGCAAGCGTGATGACGAACAGAAAAAGCAGCCCGTTGGGCGTGTAATAAAATACGTCGACCATGCCGTACAGCCAGAAAATCGTATATCCGAAAAGCATAAACCACTTTTCAAGGCTGGCGTTCGTAAGGAACGCGCGAAGTCTCGAAACTTCCAGATTTACCCACGCCAAAAAGCCGACGATGCCCGTTGCGGCAAGCGCCTGGAAAAACGTGGAATGATACCAATACGGCGTATATCCGTCGGATTTTCCGCCGTTGTGTCCGCCGAGATAGTAATCAAACCCGGTGCCGAAAATCGGATTTGCCTTGAAATTCTTCCAGGCGTCTTTCCACAGCGGAATACGTCCGTTTTCGTCCAGGGCTTTTCCCATAAATATGCCCAATGAGTCGTAAATGACGTCGGCTTTCGCCATCAGAACGACGGTCGTTACCGCCATCAGCACGCCCGTCGTGATTATCATTCTGCCGCGGAATTCGCTTTTGTAAATCGCAAGGCCGAACGACGCGACAAGTCCGAACGCACCGAAAAGTATCGCGCCACGGCTTGCCGACGCAAATATGAAAAAGTATTGCACGACGGCATAAATCAGATACAACGGCGAATATTTTCCGTTTTTCACGGCGAAATACAACGTCGCGGGCGTCATCATCGCCAGGATTATGCTGTAATTGTTCGGGCCGCCCCAGCCGAGTTCGACGTCTTTATGCACAAATCCGTCAATAACCGCCTTGAATCCGCCGCCGCGCATCGCATAATATACGATAAGTTGCAGCACGATGACGACGCTTGACGCAAACATCAGAAATAAAAGGTGATTCAATACCCTTTTGCCGTCTTCGCCGCCCGATATCGTCGCCGAGAAAAAGACGTAACCAAGCGCCAGCATCACGCACAACGCGCCGACAACCGTCGCATATAAGCCGTGCTCGGAAAAGTTCAAATACCTTTCGCCCCTTGCAATCCCCGACAGCATCGCCGTCGCGCAGAACGCAAGTATGGCAACCGTCGTCGCCGTTACCGTTTTATAACTCATAAAGCGGAAATTCGGGCGGAATCTCACAACGTTTACGACAATACCAACAACTATGAAAAGCACCGCCGCGATAAGCCCCGCCATGCCTTGAAGTTTGTGTCGGTTTGCGCCCAGTATGAACAGGAACGTCCAAAGTATCGTCGTTACCGGCAACGAGTCGCGACATAAACATAAGATTATCCCCGCAAGCACCGCCGCGATTATAAAGCCCGCAACCCAGCCACCGGTAATCCAGCATATGAATACGATTGCAAGCCATACCCAGACGAATTCCTTAGATTCAAAAATCTTTGCAGCATTTTCTTCCCTGAAAAACGATTTGATTTTATCCATGTTGTCTCTCTTTTGTGTTTTTAACAATATATCTATTATAACATATCAACCGATTAAGTCAAGGTTACGCCGCGGCAGAAAAAATCCCGACGCCGAAAAGGAAATAACGGAATTTTTTTCAAAATAAACCGCGAAAATCGTTGACAAGTCGGGTTTTGTATTATAGAATAATCGTGCTATCAAGGTAGCAACAATATTCCTCCTTAGCTCAGCGGTAGAGCATTCGGCTGTTAACCGAAGGGTCGTCTGTTCGAACCAGACAGGGGGAGCCATCTACGTTGACCGAAATTACTGATTCGGTCAAAAAAGAGTCAAAAACGCTTGTTTTTGACTCTTTTTGTATGGTTTTTGCCCATTTTTGAGGGTAATATCAAGGTCAACATAGGTTAGTTGTCTGCGTTGCCCAAAATAGCTGATTTTATCAGCCGTTTTGACTTTTCGTTTTTCAGTTTTCTCGCTTTTTCCGTTCCGTTTTCGAACCACGCACTTTGCGATTTCAAAGAAGAGATTTCAAATAATCTTCTACGTTTCTGTATTCGATTCCGTTTTTCAAAGTTGCATTTTCTCCGCGATAGATGACCGTTCTCTTCGTGATTTTCCCGTATCTGAATTCCGTGTTTTTCAGTTTTTCTTCGTCAATCAAATGCCTGAATTGCTCTTTCGCTTGTTCCTTGCTGTGCTTTACTTCGTAAATTTCACAAGTCGCATTCGCATTATCCGCAACAACCATATCGAATTCGCCGACGGCAAACTGAAGCTGAAAAACTTGCTTTTTCGGATTCGCAATCTTTGTTTCGAGCAACACGATGTCTTCCATCATTCTACCCTTTATATCGCTTAAAATCCGTTCGATAACCGCATTTCTTTCATCTATTGAAAGCTCCTGAAACTCCCCGTCTTCAAGCAACGATTGCACGAGTTCTTTTGCTTGCGAATATCTCATTCCCGGTTGAGTAAAAACGGTTTTGTAGTTCTTTTCACGACCGACAGGCAACGTCTGAATATCGATATCAACCGTTAAATCCAAAGCGTCGAGATACTCTTTTATTTCTCTTCTATGATCTTCCGAAATCGTTACGATTTGTTCTTCTTTATTTCTGATTTCGAGCAGATTCTTAAGCCGCTTTGTAAATTCTTCTTTGTCGATTCTATCAAGAATATCGTTTTGATTCTGCCTGTCGTTTCGCAAATTCCTTGCCGAAATCCCCAAATCATGAGACATAAAATCTTTCGTCAGAACGTCTAAAGTGAAACGATGGTTGACGTCTTCGACAACTCTGTTAATCGCGCTTGTTAGTTCGCCTTTCTCGTATAAATCATAAAGCGCGCGGAAATGCCCGCCGTATTGATAACACTTCAAAGAGTGTTGAATGTTCTTTGCGATTGCACTGTCGACGTATTCGTCAACGCTTTTCTTGCTTGCAAACGTGGACTTTTCGTTATAATGAACGCCGCCGAGACTCATCGTTCCGCCGTAGCAAATATACTCGTCGATCCCCTTTATGCCGAGAACCTCTTCAAATTCTCTGTACGGAATAAACGTGGTATGAAGGAAAATGCAACGGTCATATAGCTGCTCGTCTTCGGAAAAGAAGAATCCGAGCGAATCTGTACCCGATAATACGATTTTCATTCCGCACGCGGCAAATATATCCGAAAAAAGCGCAGCGCCTTCGATAAAATCCTCGATGAGCGTTACTTCGTCGATAAACACATACTTGTATTCGTCGTTCATCAGGTATTTCAAGTCCTGATTTATATCGCTTAAACCGATTCCCGCACTGACTTGAATAAATGCCGTTTTTGAAAAATCTTCTTCATTCATTTCGGCTATAACCTGGCGTATGAGCGTCGTTTTACCCGTGCGCCTTAATCCGTAAAGAATAAAAACTCTATCGCGAACATCCCCGTAAACATAATCGCAAATATTCTTATAAAGACTTCTTTTTTTGTAATTTGCGACTGTCTGAACGTAACTTTTCAAGTTTTCTCCGAGCATTACATCGGTTCTGAAAACGTGCTTTTCTTTTACCTGCTTCTCTGTTTTCTGCGGTTTGGGAAACATAAAAGTAAGCTCCTTTTCTCTCTTTTGAAGCTCTCTTCTTCTTTCTATTTTAGCGCGTAAATCGTCTACAAGCGCATCATCGACATATTTACTTTTCTTTTTGCCGCCCTCCGACCATTGCAGATAATATCTCGTTTTGCCGTTTATAATTTTCTTCGAGATATACCCCGCCGGTAATTCGGCTATTTCTTTTTGAACTTGTAAAAGCTCGTTTTGAATTTCTTGATTATTCATAATGTACTCCAGAATACCCTAAAAATAATTTCATTAAAAGCAATTTAAAGCTTCATTTTGAAAGAAGTAATGATATTTTTTAATCGTTGAATCAAGTCATCATAAGTCATTATATCTGCTATATTTTTATATTGACGTTTTATCAACTCAAAATCTCTTTTTTGCTCAAGATTGAATTCATTACTACGTCCTAGTAGCAATATTCCCTGAGGATTAACTATTTCAGGAGTTATATCAATCGGTATTTTCTCCTTTAATTTCGATATAACATATTCGCGATTTTCTTTTCTTGCCGTTAAACAGAAAATATATTTTTCAATCTGCTGTATTGCCCCAGCAAATTCTCTTACGGGAACATAATTGTTTCTATACGATGCTTGTTTTGTTAATATTTGTGCATCAGGTTTTTTTATTTCCAAAATATCTACAAACCCGCTATGGTCCACCAATAAAAAATCAGGACGTTTATCATACCCATCAATTCCTTTAAACTCGATTTCTCTTGTGCTAAAAATATATTTTGGATATAAAAGTTGTAGAATTTGATGAATTTTTTCTTGCCATACTCTTTCATCAAATCCTTGTGCTTCAGATAACATCTTTTCCAATTGGCGCAAAGCAATCGAAAATTGCTCAAGTTCAATTTTCATGTTTGCTTCTGAATAATTAGATCCTATTTTCTTTGTGCTTTTCCCAACTATATACTTATTAAAAATAGGTTCATACATGTCGGCTTCTGGAAACCATTCTTTTAAGATATTTCCTATACGACTATTAGCATATTTGTTTAATTCAATACTATTTGGAAAAATTTTTAATAAATAATTAAACGCTTCAATCGAAATTCCATTTTTTTCTTCCCACTTACCACCTATATATAAATCATTATTTATAATGTTATCTATCTTTTTTAAAATCGATATATTTCGATAAGCAACAAACATTTTAGGTTTTAATACGATGTCATTTGAAAAATAGAAATGATTAGATACACTCAAAATGTCCGAGTCGAGTACTACATAATCAGCTCCTATCTCACCAATACAGAACCTTATAACTTCTTCCGTATCATGCTCTTGCTCATCATTTCTATACAGATTACACTCTTTTACAAAAAAAGTATTTTTAATATGATGTTCTTGTTTTTCCTCAACAATTTTTTCAAACAACCAATCCACACCATTATCTGGTGTATAACGAAGAATTAATTTGGTTCCTTTTTTTTCAAAAAATATACTTTCCATTATTATGACCATTCCTTTCTGCGAAAGGCACAAAAAGTAACGAAACAAGCTGTGCTACTCGCAGGTATTTTATTTTTTTGTTATTTTGTTGTAAAATTTCTACGGGCAACCGACATACTACACAGCACGGGGAGGCAAGTAGGCCGGCGGTTTTCCGTCGACTGTATTATTATGTGTGCCGAATCGCGTCTTCAAGCACAAATAAGTGTTGCTTTCAAGCACGGAACCTTATCTTTGTAACGACGCTACTCGTAGTTGCTTGCGCGATTCAGTTAAGGTCGGTTGCCTACATCCTTTTTATTGGAGGTGTTCTGTTGTCTCTGAAAATCGTTTATCCCATCTGCTGCGGTATGGACGTCCACAAGTCTTTCGTTGTTGCCTGCATCGCTTCTACCGATTCCAACGGCGTTACTTCCTACAAATCCCGCCGCTTTTCCACTTTTACGAACGACCTGCGTTTGCTTGCCGTCTGGCTGTCGGAAAACAACTGCCGTGACGTTTGTATGGAATCGACCGGTAAATATTGGATTCCCGTCCACAACATCCTTGAACAGTCTTGTAACGTTGTCCTTGCTCACCCCAAGTACGTCAAAGCTATTCGCGGAAAGAAAACCGACAAGCGCGATGCCAAGTGGATTGCCGACGTTTTCAAACATGATCTCGTTTCCGGCAGTTTTATCCCGCCCTACGAAATCCGGCAATTACGCGACCTCACCCGTTACCGCTACAAACTTACAAACATCTCTGTCGGTGAGAAGAACCGCGCACAAAATTGCCTTACCGTCTCCAACATTAAACTCGATGACGTTTTCTCCGACGTATTCGGCAAATCCGGTTCCGCAATCATGGACATGCTTTCCGTTTGCCCGAACGGAGATTTCAACGTTGCGTCTATTGTCGATTCTAAATGCAAAACGCCAATCAGCAAGATCCAAGCCGCTGTGGACGGATTTATTTGTCCCGAACAAATGTCGAAACTCGGCATTATCCGTTCCCACCTTAACTCCGTTTACGAGGCTCGTGCTAAAATCGATGCTCTTATTTCTTCTCTTGCCGAAAACTTCCGACCTCAGGTTGATCTCGTTTCTTCCGTTCCGGGTATCCAAACCGCTTCGGCCGTTACCATTATCTCCGAAATCGGCGTGGATATGTCCGTGTTCCCGACGGCGAAACATCTCTGTTCTTGGGCGGGACTCGTTCCCCAAAACAATGAGAGTGCCGGCAAGAAGAAAACCACTCGTATCTCCCGTGCGGGCGCTTTCCTCAAACCTTTGCTTGTGCAATGCGCTCTCACCGTTTGCAACTCCGCAAAGCACCCTGAAATCCAACACCGCTATCTTTTGCTCAAAAAGCGTCGTGGGCACAAGAAAGCGATTATTGCTATTTGCAGGATGTTGCTTACCGCTATTTACGCCATTCTCAAATCCAACACTCCCTACAATCCTGATTTCTATCAATCTCACAACGCTGCCCCTCAGAAACGTATTTTCTCGCTCGCAACCGCCATTGCTCTACTGAAATCCCGCGGCTATGTGATTGCTGACTCGGACGGTGTGCTGACCTAACGTACCTATCCAACTTTTAGCTTAAGTCGGCTCGCGACTTGGGCTTTTTTGTCGTGCTTTCTTTTTACTTTGTTTCAACCTTCACTCCTCAGTAATCACACCTTCTATTTCTTTTTCTAAAATGGCATACCCTTTCTTTGTATCTTTTCTTCTGTTGAATTGAATAACCGATTGTTGTATACTATCTACATCAGTAAACATCACACCAATCCTCGCCTCGTTTAATAATAGCGCATTTATATATTCAATGTCCGGCGCATAGATTTTCCTAACTTTATAGATATATTGATCTTCCGAACTTAAAAATTGTCTGCTGATTTTATATTTGTTCTTCGGCGGCATGATCATATCCCCTTTTATTTGAGATATTCTCCGCATTGGTTCCGTCAATGAATTCCCTTGGAGCTCGGGTTTGAACATTATGTGATTCAGAAGCAAAACCCGGTTATTCGAAATCGGGTATATACAATGCATATGAAGATTCACCCCACTCCTAACAGGGAATATTTCTAAAGTAGGATAAACATCCGTCAATAAAAATTCACCACCGCGAGCTTCTATGATTGTCATATAAAATCCTATTATATCATTCATAAAATCTGTTTTAATAATAGGATCTATCTCTTCACTTTCCTTAACATCTTTAAATGTTCTGCATTTAGACAAGATCTCTATTTCTCTTTTCCATAGATCTTCAAAATTTCCTTTTGCGTACTTTTCAAGCAAAGTTTTCGTGCTTTCATTAAACTTGCAATTTTTATATTGATCTTTTCTTAAATCAGAGCGAAACGACAATAATGAAAGAAAAATCCTTAACGCCTCCAATTCTGAACGCGTGATAATAATCTCATTATCTTTTAAAAATTTTTGTCGGATTAAAGTTGCTATTTCTCCTTCAAAAATAGCCAACGAAGACTCAATTGATGTCGGTTTGTCTTTATGATTTACTTCATCCCTATACATATCAAAATTCATAAATATACTTCTAGGATTACGTTTTTCCAAAACTTCTTTTTCTATATCCCAATAAAAAACTTGTCCTTTATTATCAAGGAAATTTTTTAAAATAAATTGCGGAATATAGTGATGTCTTTTTGCTTCTGACATTCTATTCCCCCTACGCTTTATTGTAATACCATTATAACCCCTTTGTTTGATTTTGTCAAGGGGTTATGAGGGGTTATATTGTCGAATTATGAAAACAAAAGGCAATTTCCCCGAATAGCATACAAGCGACTACGAATTTGTAGCCGCTTTTTACGTTATTTATCTGCCAATTTTATGTCGTCGATATCAAACCAGGTAGCGTTTTTGATCACCGCTTCCGCATTACCGTCGCTTAATTGAACAAAATTGATTACGTCGTCTTTCGGGAACCCGCCATACCAATAACGCCACCCCATATCGTTATTCGGAATAATCCCGAGATTGTCGTTTCCGAGCAGTTTATCTACTATTTGCCCGGCGTGTCCGAGAAGAACAGGAACGCCTTTATCTTTCATTCCGTTGTACATACGCACGACTTCCGTCGTTAAACAATGAGTTCCGCCGGAAAGATAAAACCAATATCCGCCGTCCCAAAACAAATACAAATGAATCATCGTATGCGTATGCCCGCAGGAAATTTCCCACATGTGCGAGGGGTTTTCTATTTCCCACTTTTCTTGCGTACTTAACTTAAACCACTTATCGAAGTCATCTTGGGAAGTCTCGTCAAGCAAACTCATTCCGCCGTCACGATCGTCGCCATGACGTTTGAACATTTCCTTAGGCGTCTTTCCTTCTAACTCCTTATAACCTGCGGCGGTATAGCAATAAGAGCAAACTTCGTAATACTTTCCGGAAGACATCCGCTCATATCGCCCCGCCGCCTTTGTCGCAAATAAGTCATTACCGTTCTTGATATGCTTAATGAGTTTATCTATCTCTTTTTCCTTTAACCCGTCCCTATCGTGTTTCTTGCTTTTCGGAACAAGCCTCCAATAGAGTGCGCGGTTGATAAGCCCTTTTCTATTTTCGTAAGGCAATCCCTTTTTAACATAATCGTTATATACGCCTTGTTGCAACATTCCGACTGTGTTAGCGACTACCTGACTCAAAAATTCAAGTATTCTGTCTAACCGAGAGTCCGGAAAGAAATCCCCTTTCATATCCGGGCTTCTGCGCACAAGCACGGCATCGTCAAGAAAAACCATGATGTAACCGTTTTCATTGATGACGCCGATTTTGAACCATACCCTTTTTCTCGGGAATTCTTCTTCCATATCCTTTTGAAATTTCTCTTCGGAACAGTCTTCGGGAGCATAATACTTATTGAATTTTATGTATTGTTTTAGCGTTCCCCTCGGCACGGAAAACCAAAACTCCCAACGCTTGTCGGGATAAGTCGGTTTTATTTTTTCTATTTCGCCGAGCAATTTATTCACTGACTGCAACCCGCTCTCCGTCAACGCTATATCGTTATGGTTTAATCTGTTTGAGTGAAAAATATGCTTATATAAATCGACTTCGGAAGCCGACATTCTTATTTGCTTGTCCATCTTTACCTCTTTAATCTTTATCCTTTACCGACGTCATTCGCCTTTCCAAATTCCGTCCGGTCTCATTTTTGCCATTGTCAAAAGTTGCACCAATGGTCTTTTGGCATTACCCTCCGTTGCTTCCCAATAGTTCTTTGAAACATCGTTACCTAACGCGTTTATCGCTTTTTCAAGCAACGGTATGCTTTCAAGTCCCGTCTTTCCGAAAATTGTTCCTATACCGTCTTTACCGAACACGGAATCACGATGATAAATTTTACTATAATTATACGTTATATTCAGCCATAGTTCCGTAGTCCCGCCAAGCATAAAAGTTCCTCCGCGCATCATATGCGGAGAATCCGAATGTAACACCTCACCCGTTACCCTATCCGTAAGAGAAATATCCCAACTCATTTTATACCTCTTTTATATATTCTCATCCTCAAGGACAATACAATTTACCCGACCGGAATATGCGGTGCAACCGTCAATTGCAATAATACCGTCCGCATAAAACGGTGAAAAATCGCTGTCCTTGCCAAACTCACTGCACTTTCCTTCAAGCCGACAATGTCCCCACGAACAATGCCAATGCCCACAGACAATCGTTTTATCCTTTTCCGTCACGCCGTAAGAATATGCAAGCATCCCGTTTATCCACCGCACTTCTTTCCAACTCGTCTCGCCCACTTCTCGCCAATCTTCGATAGGCGAATAATAATTTGCAGACCAGCCGTGACGATTGTTGCAAGGTATCCATCCGTGAACGAACACATATTTCTTCGTTTCGTAATAGTTTAGCATTTTCGGAATAATTTCCGTTATATACGGCGTTGCGCATAACTTGTTTATAATATCCCTGTAGTCATCCGTAAAAATATCCGTTCCCGTTAAATCGGTAACTGTTTTAACCGTGCCGTTACTCCAGTGGTGCGTATACTCTATTCCGTGTCCGAACAACTGCTTTGCGTCGCGAATCAAATCTAAAATTAAATCTTCGTGATTTCCGCGCACCAAAATAACATCATCGTTCTTTAGAAGCTCGCAGATAAAATTTTGCATTTTCACCGATTCCGATCCCCTGTCGAACAAATCGCCGCAAACAATCAATTTATGCGGAGATTTATCCTCAAAAAAACCTTTCTCGGACAAAGCCTGCATTGTTTCACTGTAAAAACTATGCACGTCAGAAATTACATAATATCTCATTTCTTATCGATCCTCTGCTCTTTTGTTTTCAGGATTTCGTCTAACGTAACCGGCGCATAATTCCAATACATACAACCGACGTTATAAATCTGTAAATCATACCCCTTTTCGTTTAATGTTTTTGCGATAAGAAATTCTTCCGTTGCCTCCGCCGTAAAATGCGAATGCCCGTGCAAATGAATAGCATTATATCTATGTCCGTTGTAAAACGGAATAAAATAATGGCTTAAAATACACCGACGCACCGTGCCGTCGTCAAGCGTAACGCTAATATCGTCATAATCTTTTATTCCTGCAAGTGCTTTCTTTGCCGCCGCATTATGTAAAAACCGATCATGGTTGCCCTTTATTAAAACAATCTGTCCGTTCAAGCGTTTTATAATCTGAACCGCTTCATTTGTTGCGGTTTTCCATATCAAATCACCTAAAACGTAGACAAGATCTCCTTTGGCTACCTTGTCATTCCAACGCTTTATAAGTTCATCGTCCATTTCTTCCACTGTTTCAAACGGTCTGTTGTCAAACCTTAAAACGTTTTCATGTCCGAAATGCAAATCGCTCGTAAAAAATATCTTTTGTCTTTCCATTATCCGTCTCCGAAAATTTCGTTGCAAAACGATTGTAGTTCAATTTTATCTTTCATATTCAAATCGGCACACGCCGACAACTTGTCCGTATAACGTTTTTCAAAAACGTATAGCCGCGACGAAGTAGTCTTTGTATCATCATTATATCGAATCATTTCGGGGAAGCCCCAAAACATAACTCCCACTTTATCCGAATATCGGAAAGCTTCGTCAAGCGCATATTCTAAAAACTCAAACTCTGGTTTTATCGCTCGGATATAATCCTTTCCGTCTTTAATTATTATCTGACGAAACATAGCGACTTTTGCCCTCATATAATATGGATAATGCCAGATATTAACGTGTTTCCATTTGTAGCTTTTCTCATAATGCTCACTTTTGCCTATCAGTCTCACCGGCGTTAAAAATCGACTGCTTCCATACTCAACCGGATGCTCGCAATTTTTATTCCCCGACTTAAACTCCGTAAGCACAGCATAAAGCCCGTCAACGTCATTGCCTATCGATTTATTGTTTCGAATAGCGATTATCAGCTCTTCGATTTCTTCCTGCGTTCCATAATAGTCTTTCCATCCGGATGAAAAGCCGGGACGAGCATAATCTGTAAGCCGAATCCTGTAAAACTGTTTATTCTTCATTATTCTTAAACCAACACTGCAAAAACGGCGTATTTTTAGGATCAGCACAGAAACACAAGAAATCTCGCGTCTCCTCTTCGATCGTCGTGCCGTTTTCTTTACAAATCTTTTGCACTCCGTCATAAAGTTCCTGTTCTACTTCAAATATCACCTCTACTTCTTTTGCCATAGAAACTCCCATATTTACTAATAGTCTCGCCAAAATTATAGCATAAAAAAAGACCTATTTTCGTCCCACTCAAAAACGTTTCAACTTTTAGAAAAATATTTCAATTTTCTGTTTTTGTTGCAACTTTTTGAAAAATGTTTCAACTCGAAACCAACCACAGGTCAACTTTTAAACTACCGGTTTATTGTAATTCAATCACTTTTAGTATACTTTATTTACTGTTCCGCTTCGTAAAAGCATTTTCCCGCAGGATCTCCCGCAGAGCCTTTACCATATCGATGATAATCCTGCTCTCATACAATGTACACTCTTTAATTTGCTCGGCAAATTCGTTTTCGCACACGTTTTCATGCGTGTTTATACAGTCCGCCAAAATGTAATCTGCCGAAACGTCCAGCGCATTTGCTATATCGACGAGCGTTTCAAGGCTCATGCACTTCAACCCCGTTTCCATATAACTTATGTAACTCGTCGATTTCTCTACCGCTTCAGCCAAATCTGCCTGCGATAAATGCTTCTTTTTCCGTGCCTCTTTCACTCTTTGCCCGATAGTGTAATAATTAATCATGAATAAACCTCCAAAAAAATATTCATGATTATTATAGCCGTTGCACTATATTTTCGGCAATCGGCTGTTGTCTTTATAGCCAATAGACGATAAAATAGTCACAAGAATAAAACAGGAGGCGGAATATGGACGATGGAAATTCATTAAAACTAAAAGAAATCGGCAATCGTATTCGAGCCGCCAGAGTCGAACAACACATGAGCCAAGACGCATTAGCGTTTGAGGCAGATTTAAGTCTTAGCACAATGAGCGACATCGAGCTCGGCAAGTCTAACCTTCGCGTCGTTACTTTAATAAAAATTATCGAAGCGTTAAAAATTTCCGCAGATACAATCCTGCGCCCGGACGTTCCGAATGTGAACGGTATTTACCAATCGGAATTCAGCGACCTGCTGTCCGATTGCTCCCCCACCGAGATGGAATCTATTATAAGACTCGTTTCAGACGTCAAAAAAACTTTTCACTCAAACAAACTGTAACCCACACAACATCACATAATCATGTTGCCGAATCTCCATTACTCGGCAACTTTTTTTATTTTTCTTTTGTTTTTATAAACCGACGGTCAACGACTTGACCGACGGTTTATTTCTTTTTACGCGAAAAGACATTATAATTGATTGCGGAATAACAAGCATAGGGAGAGACCATGGAAGAATTAAACGTATTCGATAAACTCACGGCTATTGCAACGCCGGCACAGCTTACTATGTTCGGCGACTCTGAACGTTCAAGAGCAATCGCAGAACATAAAGCATGGCTGCAAAGCATCAGGCACGAACGTCCGAATACCGAGGCTAATTATAAAATAGGTATTTATATCCGCTATTTCAATCAGACAAAATACGAAGATTATCTCTCATATCACAAAAAACAGTTTAACGACACCATCGCCCTTTGCCCGAAATGGGAACTTGTCGATTTTTATATAGATGAGGGTGCGACAGCTCCGCATATGGAATCTGCCAAAGAATGGAGCCGATTATTGCAAAATTGCATGGACGGCAAAGTCAATCTTATTATCACCCAAAAAATCGGTAACGTTTCGAGAGATATGCAAGAACTGACGATATGTTCGCGACTACTTGCCACACAAAATCCGCCTATCGGTATTTATTTTATATCGGAAGACATTTTTACTTTAGCCTCTTACTATACACGCGATTTGAAGGACACAAAATTCTTCCCTTCCGAAGATTGGGAAATACTCCCCGACGAAGAGCCAAAAGGACTGATTACAGATGATTGATATTGAAAAACGCGAACAAAAGGAACAGGAGAAAAAGAAAACTCGGCAAAGGATGCAAGTTAAAGTCGATCCGAATAACTACGAGTTTATTCCTGCCCAAAAAGAAACCGACTATTATGACAATGACGTCAATCAAAGAGTCGGAATCTACGTCCGCGTTTCCACCGACGACGTAAGGCAAACCACATCATTTGAATTACAAAAGAAATATTATGAGGATTTCGTTACAAAACACCCCAATTGGACGCTCGTTAAAATTTATGCCGATGAGGGCATCAGCGGCACCTCTCTCGACCACCGCGTCGGATTCAATGAAATGATTTCCGACGCAAAAAGCGGTAAACTCGATATGATTATTACAAAAAGCGTATCCCGTTTTGCCCGTAACGTTCTTATATGTATCGGCATGGTAAGAGACTTGGCTGCA
>OGOU01000660.1_pt1 | contig 29578 bp, 23 predicted proteins | sample 1552721 | NCBI WGS metagenome assembly OGOU01 (sample SAMEA2580176, study PRJEB22360) | human gut metagenome | biome: human gut; feature: human-associated habitat; material: faeces | place: Denmark | collected 2008/2010
TGATAGAAATATCGGAACGCAGGAAGCTGAAAACATTTAGCCTGTTGCAAGGCTGCGAGATGGTGGATGGGAATACCTTCGTGAGAAGGCAATAACCATTCTTTGTTTCAGTGAAAGTAGTGGCGTAGTACCTATGAAGCCGTGAAAAAGTAAACGGTGGAGGAAAGGCCACAAGTCGAATTTGGCAAAAGAAGCACACACAAAGTGTCGCAAGCCCTGTATGACCAAATTCGATGGAACGCCGTGTGCGGTGAAAGCTGCACGCACGGTGTGGAGCCGGGGAAAAGCTGGAGATCATATCAAATGCTTACCTATGGCTATCTGGTGCTAAATCTCAGGGCATGAAGCAGCTGATGGCCGGTGGCGGGGTGGCTTTGATTGGCATTACCCTCGTGCCGCTGCTGTCCGGTCTATTCGGCTAATCAGGCAGCTCGTTTGCTTCCCATAAATCCACGGAGGGTGCCGCTTTCTGGCGGCATCCTCCCGAAAGGAGGGCAACCCTATGGATTTCTTATGGGATAAGATCACGGAATGGCTGAAAGAAATGCTCATCGGCGGTATCGTGAGCAATCTGTCCGGGATGTTCGATGCAACCAATCAAAAGGTTGCCGAGATCTCCGGTCAGGTGGGCTTATCGCCGCAGGCATGGAACGGCAGCATTTTCAGCATGATACAAAACCTGTCAGAAACCGTGATCGTCCCCATCGCAGGCGCAATTCTCGCCTTTGTGATGACGCTGGAACTGATCCAGCTCATTACCGACAAAAATAACCTCAACGACATGGACACATGGATATTCTTCAAGTGGGCGTTCAAGTCCGCTGCCGCTGTCCTGATTGTAACAAACACATGGACGATTGTGATGGGCGTGTTTGACGCTGCCCAAAGCGTCGTTGCCAGCGCCTCCGGGCTGATTATCGGCGATACCAGCATCGACATTTCAAGCGTCATGGTGGGCATTGAGGATCGGCTGATGGAAATGGAGCTGGGGCCGCTGTTCGGCCTGTGGTTCCAATCGCTGTTCGTGGGCATTACCATGTGGGCGCTGACCATCTGCATTTTCATTATCACATTCGGAAGAATGATTGAAATATATCTCGTCACCTCTGTTGCCCCCATTCCGATGGCGACCATGATGGGCAAGGAATGGGGCGGCATGGGACAGAACTACATCCGTTCCTTGCTGGCGCTGGGCTTCCAAGCATTTCTCATCATCGTCTGCGTTGCCATCTACGCCGTTCTGGTGCAGAACATCGCGCTTGTGGATGACATCATCTACGCCATCTGGACTTGCATGGGCTACACGGTGCTGCTGTGCTTCTGCCTGTTCAAAACCAGCAGCCTTGCCAAGTCCGTGTTCAATGCACATTAACGGGGGTGATACCATGCTGACACTCACGCCCGTCGCGCTTGCAACAGCGAACGCATTTGTCAATGCGCATCACCGGCACCATAAGGCAACTGCTGGGCATAAATTTTCCATCGGCTGTGCCAAGGATGGAGAGCTTGTCGGTGTTGCAATCGTAGGCCGTCCTGTGAGCCGGTATCTGGATGATGGCTGGACATTGGAAGTCAATCGTCTTTGTACCACCGGCGAGAGAAACGCTTGCAGTATTCTCTATGCCGCATCTGCGCAGGCGGCAAAGGCAATGGGATACCGCAAGATCATCACCTATACGCTGGATAGCGAGAATGGCAGCAGCCTCCGCGCCGCTGGCTGGAGCTGTGCAGGCATGGCAGGCGGCAAATGCTGGACAGGCAGCCGTAAGCCCGCCTCCGCTTTGTACCCGGCGCAGATGAAACTTCGATATGAAAAGCTCTTATAAAGGGGGATTTCTATGGCCTATGTCAACGTCCCAAAGGACTTAACCAAAGTAAAAACCAAGGTGCTGTTCAACCTCACGAAACGACAGCTCATTTGCTTCGGAAGCGGCGCGCTCATCGGCGTACCGCTTTTCTTCTTGCTCAAGGGCAGCATCGGCACCAGCCCCGCCGCAATGGTGATGATGGTGGTGATGATCCCGGCCATGCTGTTCGCCATGTATGAAAAGAATGGTCAGCCGCTGGAGGTCGTCATCCGCAACATCTACCGCGTGTGCTTCCAGAGGCCAAAGCAGCGCCCGTATAAGACCAACAATTTTTATGCCGTTCTGGAGCGGCAAAACCAGTTAGACCGGGAGGTGTATCAAATTGTCCGAAAAGAAAAAGCTGACCCGCGCCGAACGAAAACAGATCGAAGCCGCCATCGCAAGAGCGAACCGAACGGATAAGAAGGAAACATCGGCGCAGGACAGCATCCCGTATCAGCGTATGTGGCCGGACGGCATCTGCCGTGTGACCAATACGCGCTACACCAAAACGATCCAGTATCAGGACATCAACTACCAGCTCTCACAGAATGAGGACAAGACCGCCATCTTTGAGGCGTGGTGCGATTTCCTGAACTACTTTGACAGCTCCGTGCAATTCCAGCTTTCCTTTGTGAACCTCTCGGCTTCGCAGGAAACCTTTGCACGGAGCATTTCCATTCCGCCCTGCGGGGACGAGTTTGACGGCATTCGCGCCGAGTACGCCGGTATGCTGCAAAATCAGCTTGCCCGCGGCAACAACGGCCTCATTAAGACCAAGTATCTCACGTTCGGCGTTGAGGCCGACAACCTCCGCGCTGCCAAGCCCCGTTTGGAGCGCATCGAAACCGACCTCCTGAACAACTTCAAGCGGCTGGGCGTTGTGGCTGCGCCGCTGAACGGCTTTGAGCGCCTGCACGTCATGCACGACATTCTGCGGATGGACGAGCAGGAACCGTTCCGCTTTTCGTGGGACTGGCTGGCTCCCTCCGGGCTGTCCACCAAGGACTTTATCGCGCCCAGCTCCTTTGAGTTCAAGACCGGCAGGCAGTTTCGTATGGGCAAAAAGCTGGGCGCGGTCAGCTTCGTGCAGATTTTGGCACCAGAGCTGAATGACCGGATGCTGGCGGACTTTCTGGATATGGAGAGCAGCGTCCTTGTCAATCTCCATGTGCAGTCTGTGGATCAGGTCAACGCCATCAAGACCGTCAAGCGCAAGATCACCGATCTCGACAAGTCCAAAATCGAGGAACAGAAAAAAGCTGTCCGCGCCGGGTACGATATGGACATTATCCCGTCCGACCTCGCCACCTACGGCGCGGAGGCCAAAAAGCTGTTGCAGGATTTGCAGTCCCGCAATGAGCGAATGTTCCTGCTGACCTTCCTCATTCTCAACACGGCGGACACACCCCGGCAGCTTGACAACAACATCTTCCAGACCTCCAGTATCGCGCAGAAATATAACTGTGCGCTGACCCGGCTGGACTTTCAGCAGGAGGAAGGACTGATGAGCAGTCTCCCTCTGGGGCTGAATCAGATCGAGATTCAGCGGGGCTTAACCACCTCCAGCGTAGCGATCTTCGTCCCCTTCACCACGCAGGAGCTGTTCCAGAACGGTTCGGAGGCGCTGTACTACGGCATCAACGCCCTTTCCAACAACCTCATCATGGTAGACCGGAAGCTGCTGAAAAATCCCAACGGTCTGATTTTAGGCACTCCCGGCAGCGGCAAGTCGTTTTCGGCAAAGCGCGAGATCACCAATGCGTTTCTCATCTGCCCCAAGGATGACATCATCATCTGTGACCCGGAGGGCGAATATACGCCGCTGGTGGAGCGTCTGCACGGTCAGGTCATTAAGCTGTCGCCCACCGGCAAGGGCTACGACGGTTCGCCCTGCTACATCAATCCGATGGACTTGAATCTGGATTACAGCGACGATGATAACCCGCTGAGCCTGAAATCCGACTTCATTTTGTCGCTGTGCGAGCTGATCGTCGGCGGCAAGGATGGGCTTGCCCCTGTAGAAAAGACCATCATCGACCGCTGTGTGCGCATCGTCTACCGGGATTACCTCAACGACCCGAAGCCGGAGAATATGCCGTTGCTGGAGGACTTGTATAACGCCCTCCGTGCGCAGGATGAAAAGGAAGCGCAGTACATTGCCACTGCTTTGGAAATCTACGTCACCGGTTCTCTGAATGTGTTCAACCATCACACGAACGTGGATGTGAATAGCCGCATCGTCTGCTACGACATCAAAGAGCTGGGCAAGCAGCTCAAGAAAATCGGGATGCTGGTGGTGCAGGATCAGGTCTGGAACCGTGTGACCATCAACCGCGCCGCCCATAAAACGACCCGCTACTATCTTGACGAGTTCCATCTTCTTTTGAAGGAGGAACAGACGGCTTCGTACAGTGTCGAAATCTGGAAACGCTATCGCAAATGGGGCGGCATCCCCACCGGGATCACGCAAAATGTCAAAGACCTGTTATCCAGCCGCGAGGTTGAGAACATTTTTGAGAACAGCGATTTCATCTATATGCTCAATCAGGCCGCTGGCGACCGGCAGATTCTCGCAAAGCAGCTCAACATTTCGCCGCATCAGCTTTCTTATGTGACCCACTCCGGCGAGGGCGAGGGGCTGCTGTTCTACGGCAACACGATCCTGCCCTTCATTGACCACTTCCCGAAGGACACCGAGCTGTACCGCGTCATGACCACCAAACCGCAAGAGGTGGCGTCGGCATGAAAAGAGAACCGCGTTTGCAGTTTTCCGACGCCGATCTTGCCGAGCCGAAGCTGGAAAAGCCCATCAAGCGGGTGAAAAAAGCGGAGGCCAAGGCGGATAAGGCGCAGGCGAAAATCCCCAAGAAAACCGTGGTCAAAAAGGAGCGCGGCTTTGATCCTGCCACCGGCAAGGTAAAAACGAAGCTCCAGTTTGAGGAGGCGGACAAGAAAAAGCCGCCCTCCAAGCTGACCCATGCCGTGCAGGATGCCCCCGCCAACTTTGTTCTCTCTCAGGTTCACCGGGAGGTGCGGCAGAGCGAGGATGACAATGTTGGCGTAGAGGCCTCGCACAAGGTAGAGCAAGCCGTGGAGAGCGGCGGGCGGCTGGTGCAGTCTGCCCACCGCGCCCATCAGCTCAAGCCTTATCGTGCTGCCATCCGTGCAGAGAAAAAGCTGGAACGAGCCAATCTTGACGCGCTCCAGAAGAAAGCAGAGATCGACAGCCCCACCAGCAATCCCGTTTCCAAGTGGCAGCAGAAGCAGGCCATCAAAAAGCAGTATGCCGCTGCCAAGCACAATCAGGCGGCGCAGACTACGGCAAAGGCGGCAGAGAATACCGCCAAGGCCGCGAAAAAAGCCGCTGAAAAGGCTGAGAAAGCGGGCAAATATGTGTGGGAACACCGGCGCGGCTTTGCCATTGCCGCCGCAATTCTGCTGATGCTGGCATTTCTGCTCAACGGCCTGTCCTCCTGCTCGGTGATAATGGATGGCGTCGGCTCCGGGATCGCGGCCAGTACCTATCCGTCGCAGGACACCGATATGCTGGGTGCGGAAGCGCAGTATTGCGAAATGGAGGCAGAGCTTCAGCGCTACCTCGACACCTACGAAAGCACCCATGACTACGATGAGTACCACTTTGATCTGGACACCATCGAGCATGACCCCTATGTACTCATTTCCATAATTACGGCGCTGCATCAAGGGGAATGGACGCTGGATGAGGTGCAGGGTACGCTCCAGATGCTCTTTGACCGCCAGTACATTTTGACCGAGGATGTGGTGGTGGAAACCCGCTACCGCACAGAAACCGACACATGGACGGACGCGGACGGCAACACCCATACGGACACCTATCAGGTGCCGTATGACTACTACATCTGCACGGTCACGCTGGAAAACTTCAATCTCTCTCATGTTCCCGTCTACATTATGAGCGAAGAACAGCTCGGAATGTACGCTACCTACATGGCCACCCTCGGCAACCGTCCCGACCTGTTCCCCGGTTCGGGCTACATCGGCAAGTATGTGGAGGGCAGCTATACCGACTACGACATTCCCCCGGAGGCGCTGGACGATGAGGTATTCGCCGCCATCATCAAAGAAGCGGAAAAGTATCTCGGCTACCCCTACGTTTGGGGCGGCAGCAGTCCCTCCACCTCATTTGACTGTTCGGGCTTTGTCAGTTGGGTCATCAATCATTCCGGTTGGGATGTGGGCAGGCTGGGCGCGCAGGGGCTATGCAATATCTGTATGCCCGTATCCTCTGCCAACGTCAAACCGGGCGATCTGGTATTTTTCACCGGAACCTACGATACCCCCGGTGTCAGCCATGTGGGTATCTACGTCGGCAACAATATGATGATTCACTGTGGCGACCCGATCTCTTATGCGAACTTAAATTCAAGCTATTGGCAGTCCCATTTCTACCGCTATGGGCGCTTGCCGTAAAGGAGAGTGAACGATATGAACCCGAAAATTATGAAGCTCCGTGGAGAGCTGGAGAAGAACAAAGGCAAAATCTCTGATCTGCAAGGCCGCAACCGCGAGCTGGAAAAGCAGATTCGTGAGCTGGAGGACACCGACATCATCGGCATGGTGCGCGAGAACGGCATGACGATGGAACAGTTTGCCGAGCTGTTCCGCCGTATGCAGGCCGCGCCTGCACCGGCCACTTCGGAAAAGGAGGCGTTGAACCATGACTAAAAACACACCACGCATTTTTATCAGTCTGCTGCTGATGCTCCTGTGTATCGGGATTCTCCCCGTTTCTGCCTTTGCCAGCGGCGGCGACTATCCAGATGATGCGCTGCCTGCCACCGAAAGCATCGCCGCAGACGCGCAGGAAACAAAACAGATCGGCACGGTCACGACCAACGGCGGCAACCTGAACGTCCGCACCGGCGCGGGGCTGGACAACACCGCGTTTACGCAGCTCCCCAACGGCACGGTGGTCGATGTGATCGGTAGGGACGGCGATTGGGTAAAAATCCTGCTGCCCGCCCGTGTGGGCTATGTGTACGGCGGCTATCTGACCGTTACCGACGCCGCCGACAGCACCGTGAGCATCGGCAGCATGACGGGCGGCAGCGACGCGCTGACACCGGACGGCAATCTGACGCTGATCGACGATATTGGCACCAGCACCAAGGCAGGAAAACAGTTCATTACGTTGGAAAGCAAGAATGGTAACGTATTTTACATGATTATTGACCGCGACGATGAGGGCGAAGAAACCGTCCACTTCTTGAATCAGGTGGATGAGGCCGACCTGATGGCGCTGACCGGCGAGGAAGAAACGCCCGCCACTTGCTCCTGCACCACAAAATGCGTGGCCGGTACGGTCAATACATCCTGCCCCGTCTGCGCGGTCAACATGACCGAGTGCGTGGGCAAGGAGGCAAAGCCCGAAGTCCCCACCGAGCCGACAGAATCCGCCGCCGAGGAACCGGAGAAAAAGAGCGGCGTGGGCGGCATCCTTGTCGTTCTGCTGATCGTCGCGCTGGGCGGCGGTGCAGCGTTCTACATTTTCAAGCAGAAAAAGGCCAAGCCGCAGACCAAAGGCAGCGCCGATCTGGACGATTATGACTACGGCGAGGACGAATATGAGTTTGAGCCGTATGAGGACGAACCGGAACAGGATACTACGGAGGATACAGACGCATGAGATATTTCACCAACAATCCGCTGGAACGACTGATGATGCAGAAGCCGAAAGCAGCGCGGGAGGACAGCCCTCCCGCCGCTGCCAAGGAACACTTCTGCTATGGCTGTAAGCGCTTCGGGCAGAGCTGCGTTCGTCCCTGTTACCGTGACGTAAAGAGAATGGAGGCTGCACCATGCGCCTTGTGATTGCCGAAAAGCCATCCGTGGCGCAGAGCATCGCCGCCGTGCTGGGTGCTAAATCACGGCATGACGGGTATCTGGAGGGCAGCGGGTACATCGTGTCGTGGTGTTTCGGGCATCTGGCAGAGCTGGCCGACGCCGCCGTTTACAATGCCGATGACGCCAAATGGACGCTGGCAGCGCTGCCCATCATTCCTATCTCATTCCGCTTCATCGTCCGCTCTGAAAAGCAGAAGCAGTTTGACATTCTGCGGGAGCTGGTGCGCCGGGAGGATGTGGCAGAGGTGGTCAACGCCTGCGACGCTGGGCGCGAGGGTGAGCTGATCTTCCGCACGGTTTACTGCCTTGCGGGATGCTCCAAGCCGATTCTGCGGCTTTGGATTTCTTCGATGGAGGATGATGCCATCCGCAACGGCTTCCAGCAGCTTAAGTCTGGGCGCGACTATGACGGCCTGCATCAATCTGCGCTGTGCCGCGCCAAGGCTGATTGGCTGGTTGGTATCAACGCCACGCGGTATTTCTCCCTGACGTATGGCCGCACATTGAACATTGGGCGCGTCATGTCGCCCACGCTGGCGCTGCTGGTACAGCGCGAGGCGGAGATCTCCGCATTTGTGGCAGAACCGTTCTACACCGTCCAGCTCGATTGCGGCTTTCCCGCCACGACAGGCCGAATGAAGGACAGGAAGGACGCCGACGCCATCGCCAACGCCTGCAAGGGCAAGGCAGTAACCGTCAAAAGCGTGGAGCGCAAGGAAAAGTCTGAGAAAGCGCCCGCGCTCTACGATTTGACCTCCCTCCAGCGCGACGCCAACCGCGTTCTCGGCTACACCTCTCAGCAGACCCTCGACTATCTCCAAGCGCTCTATGAAAAGAAGCTCTGTACCTACCCGCGCACCGACAGCCGCTATCTGACCGACGATATGGAGGGCAGCGTCCCCGGCCTTGTCGCCGCCGCTGCCGCTGTCTGCGGCATGGAGAAGCCGCCGACCATCTGCGCCAAGCAGGTATGCAGCAGTAAAAAAGTCACCGATCACCACGCCATTGTTCCCACCATCAGCGCGGAAAAGGTAGATATGGCCTCTCTGCCGCTGGGCGAACGCGAGGTGCTGAAGCTGGCGGCAAGAGGCTTGCTTCGTGCGGTGGATGAACCACATCGCTACGCAGAAACGGTCATTACGGTGGACTGTGCCGGTCTGAGCTTCACCGCCAAGGGCAAAACCGTCCTTGCTCCCGGCTGGAAGCGCTATGAGCAGGAGCAGACGGAGGCAGCGCCCGCGCTGCCGGTGGTAAAGGATAATCAGACGCTTTCCGTATCTGCCGCGTCGGTCAAGACCGGAAAAACCACGCCGCCCAAGCATTTCACCGAGGATACGCTGCTGGCCGCGATGGAAAACGCGGGCAAGGAGGATATGCCAGATGATGCCGAGCGCAAGGGCATCGGAACCCCGGCGACCCGCTCCGGTATCATTGAAAAGCTGGTGTCCTCCGGTTTTGTGGAGCGCAGGAAGTCCAAAATGATCACAAATCTGCTGCCCACCTCCACCGGCACGGCGCTTATCACCGTTCTGCCTGAACAGCTCCAGTCTCCGCAGCTCACCGCTGAATGGGAGCACCGCCTGAAAGAGATCGAGCGCGGTGAAATCGCCCCGGACAGCTTCATGGATGGGATCGCCGCCATGCTACATGAGCTGGTGCAGACCTACAAACCCATCCCCGGTACGGAAGTCCTGTTCCCCTCCGGGCGTGAGGTGGTCGGCAAGTGTCCCCGCTGCGGAGCCGAGGTGACGGAATCACCGAAAGGCTTTTTCTGCGAGAACCGTGCCTGTTCCTTTGTTCTCTGGAAAAACAGCCGCTTTTTCACCGCCAAGAAAAAGGTGCTGACAAAATCCCTTGCCGCTGCGCTTTTGAAAAATGGCCGCGCCCCGCTGAAAGGCTGCTACTCCGAAAAGACCGGGAAAACCTATGATGCCAGCGTTCTTCTGGAGGACGATGGACAGCGCACGGGCTATAAGATGGTGTTCGACAATGGCTGATGCGCCGCGTATGGATCACAAGCAGCTCCGCCGCTCCAAAAAGCTCATTCGGAAGCTCTGCTGTAATTATGATCACGGCAACTGCCTCGCGCTGGATGATGGAGAGCCTTGCGTCTGCGTACAGGGTATTTCCTACTCGCTGCTGTGCAACTGGTTCCGAAACGCGGTGCTTCCCGCCGACCATGAGCTGCTGGCCGACGTGATGCGGGAAAGGCCGGGAAAGCGCTGCGCCGTCTGCGGTAAGCCGGTCTATTCTTCCTCCAACCGCGCCAAGTATTGCCCGGTCTGCGCCAAGCAGGAGCGCCGAAAGCAGGACGCCAAACGGAAGCGTGAACAATACTGGAACCTCCGCAAATAGAGGCCGAAAAAGCCCCATGCTGCAAGGCTTTTTCCATGCGGAATCCCAAGGGGCTGAGACATTCTATCCGCAAGCCCGAAAACAACATCTATCTGCGGAGAATTGCCCCTGTGCAGGATGTGTTTTCTTCTGCGCAGGGGCGCTATTTTTTGAAAGGAGATCATCATGGCTGAAAAGCAAACCAACAAAGACCGGATGCGGGAAATCGTTGACAGCATCGAAAACGGCATCAAGGAGCTGTTCGAGAGCGATAAGTACTGGAAGTACCTTGCCACCATGAGCCGCTTTCACCGCTACTCGGTCAACAACACCATGCTCATCTATATGCAGCGCCCCGACGCCACCCATGTGGCGGGCTTCAACAAGTGGCGCGATCAGTTCGGCAGGAACGTCCTGAAAGGCGAAAAAGGTATCCGCATCATCGCTCCTACTCCCTATAAGAAAAAGGTCGAGGAAATCAAGACCGACCCGGAAACCAATGCGCCGGTGCTGGATGCGGATGGCAAGGCCATCATTGAGGAAAAGGAAATCCGAATCCCTATGTTCAAGGTGGTATCCGTCTTTGATGTGTCACAGACTGCGGGAAAGCCCTTGCCCCAGCTTGCCGCTGATCTGAGCGGCAATGTGCAGCAGTATGAGGTTTTCATGGAGGCGCTGCGCCGCGCTTCTCCCGTTCCGATAGAGATAAAGCCCGTTGCGCATGACACAGATGGCTTTTTCAGCATTAAGGCGCAGAGCATCACCATCCGCGCCGGTATGAGTGAGGTGCAGACGGTATGCGCCGCCGTCCATGAGATTGCTCACGCCAAGCTCCACGACTATGAACACATGACAGAGCTTGCGGACGATGGTGAGACGATCCTTGTCCCCGGAGAAAAGAGTCGCAACACCGAGGAGGTCGAGGCCGAAAGCATCTCCTATGCGGTCTGCCAGTATTACGGCATTGAAACGGGAGAAAACAGCTTCGGCTATATCGCCACATGGTCAAAGGGCAAGGAGCTGAAAGAGCTTCGCGCCAGTCTGGAAACCATCAACAAGACGGCTTCCGAGCTGATTACGGACATTGACCGGCATTTTGCGGAGATTTGCAGGGAGCGCGGCATTTCTGTGGAGAAATCCGAGCAAGCGGAAAGCCAATTAAAAGAGAACAGCAATATGTCTGCGGCTGACTTGGCAAAAAGCATTTCAGAGCTGTATCTCGATGCGAATGGCCTTGCCTTTCTCAGCGAATTTGCAAGTCAGGAAGATTGCCTCCAGCATTTCTACGAAGATCTGTTGACAGGAGCAGATGAGATAAAAGGCTTCCTGTCCGAAACACTTGAGCAGAGCGATGAATACGCGCACAGAGCGAATGAGCTGCTGTTGGAAGTTGAGGCATTTCAGAAAAGTCACACTTCCTTAAAGGAACTCGACGCTAATGAGCGTTGGTATGCGGTTGATGGTGGGAGCAAGCATCTTCGCATAACAGAAGATGGTGCAAAATATGCCTATGAACTTTACGACAAGGACACTCTACACCTTCTGGAAAGCGGAACAGTACATGACGATGATGTAAACTTTCTTTTGGCGGCTGCGATTCGTATCTGCGAAACACATGGCTATGATAAGACCGTGCCGTTTGAAGTTTTGTCAAACAAGTTTGCAGGGATTTTGTACTCACTCGAATTGTCATCGGACGACAATCAGGTTGTTCACGAGGAGGCCGGTTCTCGTGCCGCAGGCACACTTCCAACTTCGCCAGAGCTGGAACAGGCCACCCCGATGCCCGACCCCACGCTGACGGTGGACGATATGCGCAGCTATGGGTATCTGGATAGTGATATGCTCCCGCTTTCCAAGGATCGGGCGCTGGAGCTGCTGGAGCATGACATCACGGTTTATATGCTCCATCCCGACAACGCCGAAGAAATGGTTTTTGAGGCCGAGGACATCATCAAGCATGACGGAATGTTCGGGATCACACAACCGGATTGGGATGCGGTCAAAGGCCATATCCCGCCCCGTGATGTGGAACAGCGCTTTTTGAACAGCCCCACCGATTCTATGGCGATCTATCAACTGCGCCGGGACGCGCCGGTCGAGCTGCGTTTTGCCAGCCTCGGCAGTCTGGCCGCACCGCCTGACCCGGCCAACTATGAAGCCATTTATACCCGTGAGGTGTACCCGGACGATGATACCGGCAGAATCCTTGAAAACTTCTACTACATTTTCAACGACGAGCGCCCCGGCGATTTTGTGGGACACAGCCTCTCCGTCAGCGACATCGTTGCGCTGAAACAGAACGGCAAGGTATCCTATCACTACTGTGACAGCATGGGATTTCAGGAGCTGCCCGCTTTTCAGAAGCCGGAGAATTACCTGAAAGCCGCCGAAATGTCGATGGAGGACGATTACGGCATGATCGACGGCATTATCAACAACGGCCCCAAACAGCCCACCGTTGCCAATCTTGAGGCACAGGTCAAGGCCGGTATGTCCATCTCCCTGATGGATTTGGCGGCGGCTGCCCACCGGGAACGGGATGCCGGTGAACGCAAGCCCTCCGTGCTGGAGCAGCTCAAAAGCCAACCGGCCCAAGAACGTCCACACAAAACAGCGCCCAAAAAGAGCGCGGAAAAGGAGCTTTGATATGAACATCACCTTTGAAGAACGCCAGCTTATGAGCCTCTACAACACCGGCACCCGCACGGGCTTGATCGCAGCGCTGGAGGAAATGCGCGGCTACCTCGCTGCGGATGAAACGGAGCTGCGGGAGCTGACGGACAGCGCCATCGCAAAGCTGCGCAGGATGAGCGACGCGGAATATGACGCGCTCGACCTGTTCCCCGATTTTGAAAAGGAGGATATGGATGCCGAGTAAAGTACAGCTCTATGCGCAGATGGCAGACCGCACGGCGGAGCAGATCACGGGAAGCTACCAGAAATGGACGGCATTTCTGACCACCGCCGCAAGGCTGTATAAGTACCCCTACAACGAGCAGCTCATGATCTTCGCCCAGCGCCCGGAAGCCACGGCCTGCGCGGAATACGACCTTTGGAATAAGCAGATGCGCCGCTATGTGCGGCGAGGCAGCAAGGGCATCGCCCTTGTGGATACCAGCAGCGACCAACCCAAACTCCGATATGTATTCGATGTTTCCGATACCAGCGGCGGCGAGAACTCTCGCCGCCCTTATCTTTGGGAATACCGGCAGGAGCATCGTGAGGTGGTATCTGCGGCGCTGGAACAGCGCTTTGACGTTTCCGGTGAAAACGGACTTGCCGATCAGATGGAGCGTGTGGCGGCGCAGCTTGTAGATGAATACTGGCACGACAATCGGCGCGATATTGTCGGCATCGTTGACGGTTCCTTTTTGGAGGACTATGATGAGTTCAACATCGGAGCCGCTTTTCGGAACGCCGCTGTTGTCAGCACCACCTATACGCTGCTGTCCCGCTGCGGGATGCAGCCGGGAGATTACTTCGAGCATGAGGATTTTCTGAACGTCTTTGATTTCAACACCCCGCAGACCGTCGCCGCCCTTGGAACGGCCATCAGCCAGTCCAGCGAGCTGGTGCTACGGCAGATCGAAGTCACCATCAAGAATTACGAGCGCGAGAAAATCGCGGAAAGGAGCGAAAGCCATGAGCGAACTGACCTACACCCGCAGCGGGGATTATCTGATTCCCGATCTGAGCCTGACCGAGCAGCCGCAAGCCCCGCTGGGCAAGTACGGCAGGATGCGGAAGGATTACCTGAAGGAGCATCGTCCGGTGCTGTGGAACAGCCTGCTGCTGTCCGAGAAGCTGTACCCCCATCTGCGGGAGATCGACGAGGCAGCGAACAACCGGCTGGAACAGATGATGCCGGAGCTGATGAAGTCGGCAGGCGTGACGGAAGCGCTGAAAGCCAGCGACCCGATGAAGTGGTTAGGGCTGATGAACACGCTGAAAGCGCAGGCCGAGGAAACGATCCTCACGGAGTTGGTGTTCAGCTAACCATGTTCGATGCCCCTGCTGGGGCGCAGATGTCCTTCTTCCCCTCAGAGGCAGAACAAATTCAATCCATCGCAGAAGCGGAGAGTGTAACACCCTCCGCTTTTTCTATGTTCATTTCTCAGAATGATATTGACCACATCCTGCGCGCGGGCGGTAATGCGGATGCAGCGCGGATGAAAATTGCTGCGGAATTCTCCAAGCAAAAACCTTTAGAGGATCGCGCGGCATTTCTGAAAGCTCTTTACCACGGCGGCAACGGCCTGATTACGGATAACGGCAGGTTTTCCGCATGGTACGGGGACGATGGTATCCATATTGCAACCGGAGATACCTCTCGCTATCTTCGCTCTGCACAAGTGATAGGCTGGGCAGATGCGGCGGAGCGTATTGAGGAACTTCTGGACGGCGGCACATTTGCCACCAATCTTGAAGTCACAGAAGCCCCGCGCTATGAGCGGCTGGGTATTGCTGTGGATGTCTGGAATCTTTATCACGATTTCTCGGATGAAGCAAAATCGCTGGGGTATCTGTCCTGCTTGGGCAATATCCATAGCACCAGCTTTCCAGAGGAAACGGAGCGCCTGACGGATGATCTGCTGAATCCGGAGTTTCGGGAAAGGCTTCTGGCAGAACACAGAGTATTTCTTGACGCATACCGTGAGAACCGGGAGCTTCTGCGTTTCCATTTCCACCGTCCGCAGGCGCTTCTTACACGTATGGAAGATCTGTCATTGCCGCGCAAAGAATATCACTCCGATATGGCGGCTGTTCCGAAGACGGGCCGGTTTATCACTGAAGATGAAATTGCGGCTTCTCTTGCAAATGGAAGCGGCTTTGAGGGTGGAAAGACCCGCATCCATGAGTTTTTCCAGACTCCGCACACGACAAAAGAGAGCGCTGATTTTCTGAAAAAGGAATACGGCATCGGAGGACGCACCCATGCTGTATCCAGAGAAAGCGGCAGCTATGAAGATCACGGCAGCAAAGGCATTGTGCTGAAAAAGAACGGCTGTGCAGACATTCAGATGAATTGGAACAAGGTCGCTTCGCGCATCTCGGAGCTGGTTCGGTTGAACCGCTACCTTACGCCGGATGAGCAGGCAGCCTATGACAAGGAAATGGCGCAGGACGCCATGCGGAACGCGGTTTATAACGACTATAACGACGTAAAGGCGGCGCACCCCGATGAAATTGTGCTGTATCAGGTTGGGGACTTCTTCGAGCTGTATGGCGAGGATGCGCGGGCAGTTGCAGATGATCTCAGCCTTGAGCTGACGCGCCGCAATTTGGAGGGAGTAGGCCGTGTTACCATGTGCGGCTTCCCTGCAAAGGATTTGGAGAAATACGTTGAAAAGCTGCGGGAAAAGCATGATGTAACAATTTCGCGCATTGGCGATTCCAGCCATGAACACACGGCATATACGCTTCCGTCCATCGACCACGAGGCAGAACAGGCCATCAATGCCTATGAAGCGGAGTTCGGCGCGGATGGGACGCGGGTGTTCCGCGACCCCGCCGCCGAGCTGCCACCACAGCCTACCGTGCGAGAGCTGTTTGACGGGTACAAGCTGACCGTCGGCAACTCGCTTTCCAAAGATACGGCTTTTGTCAATGCCTGCCGCAATTCAGACCGCCAGAACGCTTATCTGGAGGGCGCGGACGCTATCCGTCGTATTGTCACGGCATCTGATGATCTCCAGCTTGTCCGCCTGTACTTTGATATGCCCGCGTTCCATAACCGGCTGCATCAGGAGCTTTTGGAGGAACTGTATCCCACGCTGGCAGCGACGGTCGCATCCTCTCCCTATCAGATCACACAGGAGGACATTGACAACGCGCTTCTGGATTGGCACAACAACCTAAAGGGCAAGCAGGAAGTCGCACTATATATGCAGGCGCATGGGCGAGAACGCAGCACCGCCGCATGGCTGGCTGCAAAATATGGCTGGGAAGATAGCAAAACTCCCATGTATATCCATGTAGGAAACGCCGAGCCGGTGACGCTCACATGGGCGCAGGTACAGCGGCGGTTGGCACAGCTCATCCGCGAGAATAAATTTTACGATGAGAATGAGCGACTGCGGTTATTTTCACCTGACCGATACTCCATTCGTCTGCATCCCGGCGAGGGTGGAATTACCGGCATTTGGGATGAGGTGTTGGAACGGTTCTGCGGAGATGGGGAACAAACGCTCCGCTTTGCAGAACAGAATAACGCCATTGCTTACTTGGATGGCATCAAACGGGATATGGGAATTGAGCTATCCCCTCCGGCGTTTACAACACCGCTTGGCTATACTTATCATATTGGAGATCGCATTTCATCCATAGAGTTAGACCACATAGCAGCAGTCGGCGTTATCGCGCGTGTAGATGAAGATCACGTCTGGCACACGTTACCGAACGTACCCGGACAGGAACCTGTCAGCATCGACCGCAATTCCTTTGAACGCTACCTCGACACCAGATATTTCGAGGTTTCTGAACCGGAGCCGCAGCGCGTCATTGCGGCGCAGCACACAGAACAGCCAACCCCGGAGACGCCGCAAGCGGTTCAAAACCTTATGGGGCAGCGCGTGGAAATTGACGGTAAGCTCTATAATGTTGATTCCGCAGATGAAACTGTCGCGCATCTCAGCGTCGTTTCATCCTCCAGCGAGAGCAATCACGATCCGGAACACAGAACCGAACCGGTTTCTGCTGTCCTCACACAAATTGCAGATCAGGGTCGTGAGCTTGCGCCGAATATTTCGGCATATCAGGCGCTTCGTGCAGAGCGTCCTGAAAAGCTCATCGGTGTCCGTGTCGGAGAACGGCTGCTTTTTTATGGCGCGGATGCAGAACGCGCCGCCAGCGCTTTGAATCGCCGCCTGCTGCAACGCGATATTCCCGGTATGGGAGAAACCGCTGTGACCGGCTATGATTTTGGACAACGGGCAAGCGCCGCAAAGCGACTGTTGGAGCATGGACACAGCTTCGTGTTTGCGCAGCCAAATGAAACCGACAGCTATGATGTTATCAACGAGGCCGACACCAAGGATTACATCCCCATTGGCATGGAGTTAGAGATCGACGGACGGAAGTTTGTCATTGACAGCGTGAATTTCGGCGCAGATGAAGTATCTCTGCGCGATGTGACTTTTCAAAACAGGCAGGGCTTTCCCATCTTCCGCTCTGAACACATTGCGTTTATACGCTCGTTTGTTGAAGAACAGGAACAGGAGCAGCCGCAGCCCATCGCCAAACCCGTCGCGTTCTATCCCGCCGAGAAAATGCACTTGCCCTACGACATAGAAATCAAAACGCTGCACATCCCGGAACCGGAGCATGACCCGCCCTCTGCGGAACCTGTCGAGCCTGAACCTCCCACCATGAGTGAAGAAGCTCTGATTCTGGAGCATGAAGGCCGAGCGGCGCTTTCGGAAATGGGCGAGTTTGTGCCTGATTTTGATGATGCCATCTCGCAGGCCGAGATCGACGAGCCTCCCGCACACCGTCCTGCGGTATCCATCCCCATTGACGGCGAGTGGCAGGACTTTCACAGCGTTGCCGCTGCGGAGCAGGCCGCTTATGCCGACTTCAAGGCGGCAAGCCACCGCGACGCGCAGAATTTCCACATCACCGATGATGCCCTCGGCGTCGGCGGTGCAAAGGCAAAGTTTCGGGCAAATATGGCGGCTATCCACCTCCTGCAAGAGCTGGAGTTTGAGGGCTTACAGGCCAGCCCGGAGCAGCAGGAAATCCTCTCCCGCTATGTGGGCTGGGGCGGTTTGGCAGATGCGTTCGATGAGAATAAGCCAAACTGGTCGGACGAGTTTGCAGAGCTGTACGCCACACTTTCCCCGGAGGAATACGCTGCCGCCCGTGCCTCCACGCTGAACGCACACTACACCAGCCCCACCGTTATCAAGGCGATCTATGAAGCGGTCGGCAATATGGGCTTCCAGACCGGCAATATTCTGGAACCGTCAATGGGCGTCGGCAACTTCTTCGGCCTGCTGCCGGAGCAGATGCAGGGCAGCAAGCTCTACGGCGTGGAACTGGACAGCATCACCGGACGTATTGCCAAGCAGCTTTACCCCAAGGCGGACATTACCATCGCAGGCTTTGAGACAACGGACAGAAAAGACTTCTATGACCTCGCCGTGGGCAATGTCCCGTTCGGACAATATCAGGTAGATGACCGGGCTTATAACAAGCTCGGTTTTTCCATTCACGACTACTTCTTCGCCAAAACCCTCGACCAGGTGCGACCGGGCGGCGTGATTGCGTTCGTGACCTCCCGCTACACGATGGACAAGCAATCACCCGAAGTCCGCAGGTACATCGCGCAGCGGGCGGAGCTGCTGGGTGCCATTCGGCTTCCCAACAATGCGTTCCGCGCCAACGCCGGTACGGATGTGGTTTCGGACATTCTCTTTCTCCAAAAGCGTGACCGTCCCATTGAGGTCGAACCGGATTGGGTACACCTCGGCCAGAACGAGGATGGCTTTGCCATCAACCGCTATTTTGTTGACCACCCGGAGATGATTTTAGGCAGGCAGACCTCCGAAAGCACCCAATACGGCAAGCAGGATTTCACCGTTGTCCCCATTGAGGGGCTGGCGCTTGCAGATCAGCTCCATGATGCCGTGAAAAACATTCGCGGCACCTATCAGGAGGCGGAACTGCCAGAGCTGGGCGAGGGCGAACAGATCGATACGTCTATCCCCGCAGACCCCAATGTGAAAAACTACTCCTACACCGTGGTGGGCGGCGAGGTGTATTACCGGGAAAACAGCCGCATGGTCAAACCGGAGCTGAACGCCACCGCCGCCGAGCGTGTCAAGGGCATGGTCGCGCTGCGGGATTGCGTGAATGAGCTGATTGCCCTGCAAATGGACGAGTACAGCGCAGAAAGCCGGATTCAGGAAGCGCAGGCCGAGCTAAACCGCCTCTATGATGCGTTTTCCGCAAAACACGGCCTGATAAATGACCGTGCGAACCGTCTTGCGTTCTCTGACGATTCCTCTTACTACCTCCTGTGTTCGCTGGAAGTGCTGGATGACGACGGAAAGCTGGAGCGCAAGGCGGATATGTTCCACAAGCGCACCATCAAGCAGCAGCGCAGCGTAGATTCTGTGGATACCGCCAGTGAAGCCCTTGCTGTCTGCATCGGAGAAAAAGCCTGTGTCGATCTCGATTTTATGGCCACCCTCATGGGCAGCAGCGAGAAAATCCCGCAGATCGTTGAGGATTTGAAGGGCGTCATTTACAAGGAACCCAACAGCGGCCCATTTGACTTGCAGGACGGCGGCGAGCATTGGGCGAAGGGCTGGCAGACGGCGGACGAATATCTCTCCGGCAACGTCCGGCAGAAGCTCCGCACCGCGCAGCGAGTAGCAGCGCGCGACCCGTTCTTTGCCGGGAATGTGGATGCCCTGATCGCCGCACAGCCGAAGGACTTGGAGGCCAGTGAAATCGAGGTGCGGCTGGGTGCGACATGGCTTGATAAGAAGTACATCGAGCAATTCATGTACGAAACCTTTGAAACGCCCCGCTATCTGCGCGGACAGATCGAGATCAGCTATGTCCCGTACACCGCAGAATGGCAGGTTTCCCGCAAGAGCATGGTGCGCTACAACGACGTGGCGGCATTCACCACCTACGGCACAGATCGCGCCAGCGCCTACCGGCTGCTGGAGGATGCGCTGAACCTCCGCGACATTCGCATCTACGATACCATTGAGGACGCAGACGGACGGGAGCGCCGTGTCCTCAACGCCAAGGAAACCACCCTTGCCGCGCAGAAGCAGCAGCTTATCCGGGATGCGTTCAAGGACTGGATTTGGAAAGACCCGGAGCGGCGCGAAACGCTGGTACGGCAATACAACGAGGAAATGAACAGCACTCGTCCCCGCGAGTATGACGGCAGCCACATCGTTTTCTCCGGTATGAACCCGGAAATCACCCTCCGAGAGCATCAGAAAAACGCCATCGCCCATGTGCTGTACGGCGGGAATACGCTGCTGGCACACGAAGTTGGCGCGGGAAAAACCTTTGAAATGGTAGCCTCTGCGATGGAATCCAAGAGGTTGGGACTGTGCCAGAAATCCATTTTTGTCGTGCCGAACCATCTGACGGAACAGTGGGCGTCCGAGTTTTTGCGGCTCTACCCTTCGGCCAACATCCTTGTCACTACCAAGAAGGACTTTGAAACCCACAACCGCAAGAAATTCTGCGCCCGTATCGCCACCGGCGACTATGACGCCGTTATCATCGGCCACAGCCAGTTTGAGCGTATCCCCATCAGTCCGGAGCGGCAGGAACAGCTCCTTCACCAGCAGATTGAGGAAATCACCGATGGTATTCAGGATACCAAGCTCGCAGGCGGCAACAGCTTTACCATCAAGAGCTTGGAGCGCACGAAAAAGGGGCTGGAGGCGCGGCTGAAAAGGCTGCAAGCCAGCGACCGCAAGGATGATGTGATTTACTTTGAACAGCTCGGCGTAGACAGGATGTTTGTGGACGAGTCGGACAATTATAAAAATCTTTTCCTCTATACAAAGATGCGCAACGTGGCAGGGCTTTCCACCACCGATGCGCAGAAATCCTCGGATATGTTCTCAAAGTGCCGCTACATGGATGAGCTGACCGGCGGGCGCGGCGTGATATTTGCCACCGGCACCCCGGTTTCCAACTCCATGACAGAGCTTTACACCATCCAGCGCTATTTGCAGCATGACCGGCTGCAAGAGATGGGTATGGGCCACTTTGATTGCTGGGCAAGCCGCTTTGGTGAAACCACCACCGCGCTGGAGCTTGCCCCGGAGGGAACCGGCTACCGGGCAAGGACGCGCTTTGCAAAATTTTTCAACTTGCCCGAATTGATGAATCTGTTCAAAGAGGTCGCCGACATCAAAACGGCGGATCAGCTCCACTTACCCACGCCGGAGGTTGCGTATCACACCATCGCCACCAAACCCACACAGATCCAGCAGGACATGGTGAAAGCCCTCTCGGAACGAGCGTCCAAGGTACACAGCGGTGCGGTCAGCCCGGATGTGGACAATATGCTCAAAATCACCTCGGACGGACGCAAGCTGGGGCTTGACCAGCGCATCATCAATCCCATGCTCCCCGACGAAGAAACCACCAAGGTCAATCAGTGCGTGGCGAACATTCTCCAATACTGGCGTGACGGCGAGGAGGAAAAACTGACACAGCTTGTGTTTTGCGACATTTCTACGCCAAAGACCACGCCCTCGCAGCGGGCGGCAAAGGCTTCCCCCGGTACGCTGGACAGCCCGGAAATCCATGCGCTGGAGAGCGCGATTTCATTGGAGGAAAGCGCGGAAACGCCGTTCACGGTCTATGAGGATGTGCGCCAAAAGCTCATTGACGCCGGTATGCCCCCGGAACAGATCGCGTTCATCCACGATGCCAATACGGAGGTCAAAAAGCGGGAACTGTTCGCAAAGGTACGCAGCGGTCAGGTGCGCGTCCTGATGGGCAGCACGGCCAAAATGGGCGCGGGCACCAACGTGCAGGATCGTTTGGTCGCACTTCACGATTTGGATTGCCCGTGGCGTCCCCGTGATCTCACGCAGAGAAAAGGCCGTATCGAGCGTCAGGGCAATCAGAACAAGCTCGTTCATGTCTGCCGCTATGTGACCGAAGGGACGTTTGACGCCTACCTCTGGCAAACGGTGGAAAATAAACAGAAATTCATCTCTCAGATCATGACCTCAAAATCTCCGGTTCGCTCCTGCGAGGATGTGGACGCTACAGCGCTGTCCTTTGCGGAGATCAAGGCGCTGTGTGCCGGTGATCCCCGCATCAAAGAGCGCATGGATTTGGACATTGAGGTGTCTAAGCTCAAAATTATGAAGGCAGACCACAACAGCAAGCAATTCCGATTGGAGGACAGTCTGCTGAAATACTTCCCGGAAAAGATAGAAGAACACAAGGGCTTTGTTCGTGGGCTGGAGGCGGATATGCAGACCCTCGCGGCGCATCCGCTCCCGGCAGAGGGCTTTGTCGGCATGGAGATTCGCGGCGACCGGCTCACCGATAAGGAAAACGCCGGTGCCGCGCTGCTGGACACCTGCAAGGAGGTCAAGGGCAAAGACCCGGTACAGATCGGCAGCTATCGCGGCTTTACCATGTCCGTTGCTTTTGATTCCATGTGGAAAACGTACACGCTGACGCTGAAAGGCCAGATGACCCATCGTGTTGAACTCGGTTCGGATGCCAGAGGCAACCTTGTCCGCATCGAGAACGCGCTGGATAAAATGCCGGAGCGTCTGCGCAGCGTTCAGGAGCAGCTTGAAAACCTCTATAACCAGCAGGCGGCGGCAAAGGCCGAGGTCGGTAAGCCGTTCCCGCAGGAGCAGGAGCTGGCCGCAAAAACTGCGCGGCTCATTGAGTTGGATATGGAGCTGAATCTGGACGGCAAGGGACAGCCGCAGCCTGAGCAGGCGATTGCAAAATCGGCTCGGCCTTCCGTTCTGGACAGGCTGAAAGCGTCGCCTGTTCATGGCGCACCGGAAAAGCCCCACAAAAAAGAAATGGAGGCACGATAATGAAAAATCTCCCCGTTTACAAGCACCCGGCATCCTATGCCAGAGAGCATGACGAGCTTGCTGCCTACCGCGCCTCCAATCAGGCGAACGCAGCCTGCAAGGAAGCTATCGAAGCCGCCATCCGCGACCACTACCGGGATAACCGGCTGGATACAGCAGCGGTCGATCAGGTGGTGCAGCAGTTCGGCTATGACCGCGCATTTTATATCCTCGCCATCACCGTCTGTCAAGCGGACTGGGACAGGCGCTATTCTCCCGACAACAGGGCTTGGGCAAACGCCATGTCCATCCCCGCCAATCCCGACGCATGGGGTACTGACCGCAACTGCTATCTGGCCGTCAGCAGCCATCCCGGTTTGGTCGATCTGTTTCTCAGCCAGACCCGCAAAGCCTACGCGCAGGAGCAGCAGAAAACCTCTGTCCGGGATATGCTGAAAAAGCTGCCTGAAACAACTTCGCCGAAAATTTCGGCGAAGTCCAAATCTCCGGAGCGTTGAGCGATGGCAAAGCGCAAACGGGACATTCAGCTTAAATTCCGCGTTACACCGCAGGAGCGGGAAATGATTGAAACGAAGATGGCGCAGTTCGGCACCACCAACATGGCGGCATATCTCCGCAAGATGGCGATTGACGGATATGTGGTAAAGCTCGATCTTCCGGAGCTGCGGGAGCTGGTGTCGCTGCTTCGGTATTCCAGCAACAACCTCAACCAACTCACCCGCCGCGCCCACGAAACAGGCCGCATCTACGAAACCGATCTGGAGGACATTCAGCAAAGTCAGGAACGGATATGGACGGCGGCAGAGAAAATCGTTTCCTCGCTGGCGGCGCTGAAATAAGTCGCAGGGGCGGCGGTTATTCCGCCGCCCCTGTCCGTACAAAAGCAAAAGCCCCGACGCAAAACAGCATCGGAGCTTCTACGGTTCCAGATTATTTTCATCGAATAACGGCGAGGCAAAAAAGCTGCTCAGGTCGATCTCCAATCCCTGACAAAGCTCGTGGATGATCCGCAGCTTCATGGATGGGTATGCGCAGTTCACAAGATTGCCGATGGTGGACTTCGGTACGCCGCTTTTCATATAAAGCTGATACTGCGTCATGCCGCGCTCCTGCATCAGCTCGACCAAACGCCTGCTGACGGCTTCATTCAACTGCAAGTATCACACCTCCCGTCCCTGTAACTGTACCAACATTATATTTCCCATCTGGAGCAAATTAGTTCAGGTAGCTGTACTAAAGAAGGATTATGTGATATGGTTAGATGTCGGGCAAAAGGCGAAAACTATTCGTATGACTTTGCCGCATCCTTGCAAAACACTAATGAGCAAAGTAATCTAATATCAGAAAGAGATTTGACCGCTTGGAAAGGAGCTGCGGAACGCATGCTGACAAACGAAATTGTGCTGAAGGTATTTTCTGACTACCTCGCCCGCGATGATGATTTTGAAGTTGTCCTCACCAGCAAGGGCTACACCGTTATGGGCTTTGACTGCTATCGGCAGGACTGGAACACCGTGTACTTTTGCCCTACGCCCGAAGATTTGTTGGATTCTCTGCTGGATGCCTATGAGAATTTCCGCATGATGGAGATTACGGGTGGAGATCGTGATCTGACCGAAAAGGAAGAAGCAAAGCTCGCCAAAGAGCGTGACGCGCTGACCGCACTTTGTGAAAAGGAGGCCGCAAAATGTTCATCCTGAAAATTCTCTTTGCGCCGCTGTCGCTTATCCTGTCCCTGTTCGTTTGGCTGTGCGCAGGGCTGCTGTCCTGTTCCGGCTTCGTGTTCAAGCTGGCAAGCGGACTGCTCTCCCTGCTGGCTTTCGCCGTGCTGATTACCTACTCCGTAAAGAACGGCATCATCCTCCTTGTGCTGGCGTTTCTGATCAGCCCGATGGGACTTCCAATGCTGGCTGTGCAGGGACTTGGCAAGCTGCAAGACGTGAACTCTGCCATGAAAAACTTCATTCATAGTTAAAGTGCAAGCCGGGGCGAACGCCTCGGCTTGCTTTTCTAAAATCCCTGTTTACTTTCTTGCTAATCTCGGATATAATATTAGCAAGAAGGAAGTGATAACATGACCGCCTACGACCGGCTTGACCTGCTTTTTCAGCAAAACAATGGGATCGTCAAAACCGCGCAGGTTTTGGAAAACGGTATTGCTAAGTCCACGTTTTACGCCTACGCCAAGCAGCGCGGCGTGGAGCAGGTAGCGCACGGCGTTTATGTTTCGCCCGACGCATGGACGGACGCCATGTATCTGCTGCACCTTCGCTGTGCGCAGGCCGTATTCTCCCATGAAAGTGCATTGTTTTTCCATGACCTGACGGACCGGGAGCCGAATCCCTATTCCATCACGGTCAAGACCGGCTACAATCCTGCCAGCCTGCAAGCGGACGGCATCAAGGTCTACACCATCAAGAAGGAATTGCATGACGTGGGGATCGTCACGATGAACACGCCGTTCGGGAATCCTGTTCCCGTCTATGATATGGAGCGTACCATCTGCGATCTGATCCGCAGCCGCAGTGGAATCGAGATGCAGACCTTTCAGGATGCACTCAAGCAATACGCAAAACGAAAAGGCAAGGACTTGCGGAAGCTGATGCGCTATGCGCAGATGTTCCGTGTTGAAAAACTGCTTCGGCAGTATTTGGAGGTACTCTTATGATTAAGACTGCACGGCAGCTCAAAGACCTGATACGCAATCTCTCCAAGGACAAATCCGCAGATGCGCAAATCCTAATGCGCAATTACATGATGGAGCGCTTTCTGGAGCGCATTTCTCTTTCGGAATATCGGGACAAGTTCATCCTTAAAGGCGGGATGCTGGTGGCTGCAATGGTCGGCCTTGACGCCCGCTCCACGATGGACATTGACGCGACCGTAAAGGGTGCGACGGTCGGCATCGAGGACGTGGAGAACATGATTGCCTCCATCATCTCTGTACCGGTGGACGATGGCGTGGGGTTCCGGGTGAAGCGCATTTCCGAGATCATGGACGAGGCCGAGTATCCGGGCATCCGCGTCAGTATGGAAACGGAGTTTGACGGTGTGATAACGCCGCTCAAGATCGACATTTCCACCGGCGACGCCATCACGCCCCGCGAAGTGCGGTACAGCTTCAAACTGATGCTGGAGGATCGCTCCATTGAGATTTGGGCGTACAATCTGGAAACCGTTCTGGCCGAGAAGCTGGAAACCGTTGTGTCCCGTGTTACCACCAACACCCGCATGAGAGATTTCTATGATCTGCACATTCTGAGCCAGCTCCACGGACAGAGTATCGTTCCTGCTGATCTCCGGGCGGCGCTCATTGCAACGGCCAAGAAACGCGGTACAGAGAAGTATCTTGCCGACGCGCCTGCGGCCTTTGATGAAGTCGAGGCCGACTCAAATATGGAAAAGCTGTGGCGGGCTTATCAGAAAAAGTTCTCCTATGCTGCCGACCTGTCGTGGCATACGGTCGTGGAATCCATCCGCAGTCTATATAGATTAGCGCGGGCTGAATAATATGGGAAACAGTAATAAGGTCTGCCCGAACTGCGGCAGAAAGATGAAGCAGCAGTTCATAGGCTTGCAGCATTGCAAATGCGGCATGAGCTGGAAAAAGGACGAAGGCTTTTTCGAACGCACCCCTGATATGATCTTTGCTCTGGAACGACGAACCATTGGAGGAAAGGTAAAACAGGTTCCGATTATCCGCTATCAATCCGATAAATGAAGAATAAAACGGTCTGCTTCGGCAGGCCGTTTTGCTTTTCAAGGAGGTGAACACCCATGGCAACCACGCGCCTGATGCCCCTGCACACCGGCAAAGGCCGCACGGTGGGACAGGCCATCAGCGACATCATCGACTACACCGAAAATCCGCAAAAGACGGACGGCGGCAGGCTGATTACGAGCTGGCAATGCGACAGCAGGATCGCCGACGCCGAGTTTCTTTTCACCAAGAATCAGTACATTCAAAAGACCGGCAGAGTGCGCGGCGAGGATAATGTGATTGCCTACCATCTGCGGCAATCCTTTGTCCCCGGCGAGATCACACCGGAGGACGCGAACCGTTTGGGCTGTGAGCTGGCCAAGCGCTTCACCAAAGGCAATCACGCCTACATTGTCTGCACCCATATTGACAAAGCCCATATTCACAATCATGTGATTTGGAACTCCACCGCGCTCAGCCAGACCCGAAAATTCCGAAACTTTTGGGGTAGCAGCCGCGCCGTGCGGCGGCTCAACGATACCATCTGCATCGAGAACGGCTGCTCCATCGTGGAGAATCCGAAGCGCCACGGCAAGAGCTACAACAAGTGGCTGGGCGACAAAAAGAAGCCCTCCCACCGGGAGCGAATCTGCACAGCCATTGACGATGCGCTGACACAAAAGCCCGATAGCTTTGAAGCGCTGCTGGAGCTGCTGCGGCAGGCCGGGTATGAGGTCAAGGGCAAGAAAGTCCCGTCCCTGTTAGGCGGCGAACAGAAAAAGTCCATTCGCATGGATACCCTCGGTGACGGCTATACTCCCGCAGATCTCCGCGCGGTGATTGCCGGTGAAAAGACGCACACACCGCGAAAGCGCCGAACAGAAATCACCGTTCCAGAAAAGAAAAGCGGGAATCTGCTGGTTGACATTCAGGCAAAATTACGCGCTGGCAAGGGTGCTGGATATGCGCGCTGGGCAACTCTGTTTAACCTCAAGCAGATGGCGCAGACGGTGGCGTATCTGCAAGAGAATGAGCTTCTGGATTATACCGCTCTTGCAGAGAAAGCGGCGGCAGCATCCGCCCGTTTCAACGACCTTTCCGCAAAGATCAAGTCTGCGGAAACGCGCATGGCCGAGATTGCTGTGCTGCGGAAGCATATTGTGAACTACACCAAGAGCCGCGATACCTATGCCGCTTATCGCAAAGCCGGTTACTCTAAGAAATTCCTTGCTGAGCATGAAAGCGAGATCACGCTGCACAAGGCCGCAAAGAACTATTTTGATGGGCTTGGCCTCAAGAAGCTCCCCACCATCAAGGCGCTGAATACCGAGTACGCCGAACTGCTGGTGGAGAAGAAAGCCGCCTACGCCGACTACCGAAAAGCCCGCGAGGATATGAAAGAGCTGCTGACGGCTAAGGCCAATATCGACCGCATTCTGGAGCTGGACAAGGAGCAGGAGGAAGCGAATGAACGACGGGAACAAGAGGCGGAGCAGCGTTGAGCTGCCTGCCCATAAGCGATTTGCAGAATCGCGCAGCCGATGGATTTATCCATCGTTTCAGAACACAAACTCTGTGTTCTGCGGGGATTGGGGCAGCGCCCCAACAAGCATGAAACAGGCGGGTTCCGTGTGAACGGAATCCGTCTGTTTTCGCAAAGTGGGTACCGCTTTGCATTGCTTGCCGCTTTCTTGCCCCCGTTCGTAACCCCTCTGAAGCCGTGGTTTTCGATGCCGCATATAGCGTAACGCTTCGCCTCGCACGCGGCCGGTTGACCGTGTCTGCGTCTGCGCCTCGTCGTACCCGAACTGCGCGACATGGCACTCTGCCCCTGCGGGAACGTCCCTGATTTTTTCTGTAGCAGCTTGCATTCGTGCTGAAAATTGACTTTCAGGCGTAAATCGTGTAAACTATATTAGTACATTAGTCACTGCTAACCGAAAAAAGGAGGGCATCCAATGACAAGCGAATACATGAACAACCTCTATCGGGATCTGCTCTCCAATTCACCGCAGACCGTAACGATCCCGATTCCTTCTGATATGGGAACCGGACAAATTGCGCAGGTGGTGACAAAACAGGGTGCCGTTGTTTCAGACTGGAAGATGAATTATTTTTCTGACATGAATGTGCGCGGGATTAACAGCGAGGACTATATTCAAATGCTGTTCTGCCTGAACGACGGCGTGTCGTGGAATATTGCAGGCAGCAGAGAGGGCGCTTGTCTTGCAAAGGGAGAATCCTGCATTTACCGTGGACACGGGAAAATGGAGTCTCTCTGTTATGCGCAAAACAGCGACTTCTATTTTAAGAACATCAAAATTCCCGTTCCATATTTCAAACGTTTATTACAGGACTACTTCGAGGATGGCGAGATTACCGTCTATGAAAAGAAACTGCTGACCGGAATTTCAAAGGTGAGCATAACGCCCTATATGGAGCATATTTTCGCAGAGTTACAAGACTTTACACATTATCGGGGTGGGCTTGGGTATCTGTTTCTGGAAAGCAAAATCCACGAATTGCTGTCAGTATATTTGAGCGAAGTGTTGGAGCTGCGAATCCTCTCGCCGGAATACTGCTGCATATCAAAAAGTGAACGTGATTGCATCATCGAGGCAAAGAGAATCATTGACAGCGAGCTTGCCTTTGCGCCAAGCTGTGAAGGACTGGCAAGGCAGGTTCAAATCAGCGTCTCTAAATTATCAAGGGGATTCTCCATGATGTACGGCATTTCGGTTCATGCGTATGTTATTGAGCAGCGGTTAGAGCGAGCCGCAGGATTGTTATTGGAGAGCAATATGAACATTGGGCAGATAGCGGTTCTTGTGGGTTATACAAAGCCCAGCAACTTTTCTGCTGCATTTAAGAAAAAGTATGGAGTTATGCCAAAAGATTATCGAGAGGCCAGCCGAATCAGATAGGTGCTTTGCATACCCAAAATAAATACCGATTTTGGGTAGAATGAAATTGCTTTTGGGTTGGATATTGGGAATGAAATTGCTAAAATGCGTGGTGTGGTTAGAACACTCTAACCACACCACATTTTCATTTTCTCAGATATAAGGAGGATACTGGTATGAGTTCCCAGAAAAAAAGTTCCCGGCTTGAGGGAAAAGATTTAATTACTATCGGCATCTACACCGTCATCTATGTCGTGATTGTTATGCTGGTGGCGATGCTTGGCTTTATCCCCATTTTTATTCCGCTGATGGCGGTGCTGTGCCCTTTGATTGGCGGCATCC
>OGOU01000662.1_pt1 | contig 29506 bp, 20 predicted proteins | sample 1552721 | NCBI WGS metagenome assembly OGOU01 (sample SAMEA2580176, study PRJEB22360) | human gut metagenome | biome: human gut; feature: human-associated habitat; material: faeces | place: Denmark | collected 2008/2010
GATTTCCTACATATTTCCAGTATGCTGGTGCGGTTTCAGGTGACGAATTTGTTCACGATTGCCGATAAGAAATGGAAAGGTCTGGACCCGGAGACGAATGGTGCGAATATCCCGGCCCTTCCGACGTATAGTTTTGGGATAAATGTGTCTTTCTAAAAATAGGTCGTTATGAAAAAAGTAAATATATATATTCTAACCTTGTTCTTGCCGTGTTTTTTGTCGGCTTGTGATGATTATTTGAAGGAAGATTCCGATGATTTGTTAATTCCTTCACTGGTGAATGATTATGTCCCGATATTATTGGGAGAGGGTTATCCGGATAAGTTTGCATCCCAGATCGAATGGATTCATCTGATGACGGACGACGTGGAGATGGGGCCGTTATATTATGACGAGTCGATGTATAACAATAGTAAGGTGACGTTTATTGACGATTTCGATCCCGGTATGGGTTACGGGGAGATGGTGTACACGTGGTGGGCGGATTATTCCCAGTATATCACGGATAATTTTTGGGATGCCCGTTATAAGAATATTTTGGCGTGTAATATTATCGTTGATGCCTTGCCGGACATGAAATACGAGGCGAGTGAATACGGGACTTATTGCAAGCTGGCGGCACAGACGTATGCTTTACGGGCTTATCATTATTTTTGTCTCGTAAACACGTATGGCACACCTTGGTCGGAAGAGAACAAGAATAAGTTGGGTGTGATCAAACGTATTTCCCCGGTCGTGGATGTCAGCCCGACGGAGCGGGCCACGGTGGGAGAGATTTACGCGTTGATGAATGAGGATTTGAAGAATGCGGAGAAATATCTGGAGAGTGCGAGTACGAATTACACGAAATGGGAGATCACGCCTGCGGCTATTTATTTTCTGGCATCCCGGGTGGCCTTGTTCCAAGAGGATTGGGAGGAGGTGATTCGTACTTCGGAAGAGTTTATCAATCTAGGTGGCAATGAACTCTATGATTTGAATGATGTTGATCGGGAGACTTGCGGATTACCGGGATCTTCTGGCGGAACGTTCTGGATTAACCAGATTGCGATTGACGAGACGGTGTTCCTTTTTAGTAAGAATGATAATAAGTTTAATTATCTGGCTCCTAATCTATTTTACACGAATTACACGCTGGGGTTCCATACGTCATGGACGGGAGACGATGCGTTATTGAATTTGTACGAGGATGGGGATTTGCGTAAAGAGGTTTATTTTGCCCGGTTGTTTAAATTAGGCGGAACGAGGTTAAGGCCGGAGTATTTTTCGGGACAGGCTCTTCCGATGAAGTCGGATCGTTATTTGTCAACGAGTGAAGGAGAGGCCCGTGAATGTTGGCGAAGTCCGGAGGTGTATTTGAATCTGGCCGAGGCGTATGCTAGGAAGGAGAACGGGGTGAGCCAGACTGCGATTAATTGGTTGAATCAGTTGCGGGTAAAGAAAATTTCTAGGGATACTTATCAGGCGAAGAACGTTGCGGATTTTGCCTCGCGAGAAGATTTGATTCAATTTATCTGGGAGGAACGCCGTCGGGAACTTTGTTTCGAGGAGGCCATGCGTTTTTGGGATATGCGTCGTCAGGGGATGCCCGAGGTGAAGCATGAATTCTATTCTTCAATGACTTCATCAAAGACATTTGTACTGAAACAGGGAAGTCCGAATTATTTATTACCGATCCCGCTTTCCGAAACGGAATACAATGACGGAATGACGAATAATTCCAGAGAAACAATTGTTGGAAATTAATAATGATAGATAGAGATGAAAACGATGAAAATGGCGATATATATCATGTTGGCTTTATTCCTGTCGGGAATGGCCTCATGTGGATCGGAAGATTCAATAAACCCGATACCGGAATTGGGGAATCCTCCTTTTGATTTACCTCGCGGGGAGGAGGGCTCGTTGGAAGAGTTGATTTATTCCGTGTACGAGAAATACGGTTCGTTCGTGCTGTACGATTTTGATCAGACGGAGTTTTATACCACTTGGAACGGGCGGACGGTTTACTGGTACGCTCCCGTGAAGAGCGGGAATAAGGATCATGCGGCTCAAATGGTGACGTTTATGCTGGAGAAAGTGTTTGCCGGTTATCCGGAGGCATTTATTGCTAAGTTCCTGCCGAAGAAGATTTATCTGGTAGATTCTATTTGTAATACGTCTTCTTATAATAAATCGAATCTGGTAAACACGTTAGTGACAAATAATCATGGTTTGGCGGTTTCGAATGTCGGAGTGAAGATGGAAGCTTTCACGGATAGTGATTGGAATTCCATGAATTCGGAAATCGTGACGGCAATTATGAATAATATATATAACACGATGGAGGTTCCGGATGAGTTCTTCGCCTTGGTAACGTATCAGTTTATTTATATGTTTGATGAAGAGGAGGATGCTGATCCGGAAGGAGAGTTTGATGCTTATCATTACGTGTTGTACACGAATGGTTTGGTTGGATCGGATGCTTTCCTGGAGTATGGTTATTTTATGCCGCATAAGGATGGGAAGGATTTGGGAGATTATCTTTCATTCTTGATGTCAACTCCGAAAAGTGAGATGGATCGTATTTTTGCCCGTTTCGATGTTGTGAAACAGAGAGCTTTCCTGATCGCTGATTTTATGGTTAAAGAGATGGAGATGGACCCGGTTGCCTTGCAGAATTCGTTCTGCCCGAATGATCCGCTCCCTGCCGGTTATTTTGATAAAGAATAAAATAGATGATGATGAGAGGATTTTTAAGTTTGATGATGTGCTGTCTCCTTTGGGGGACAGCCTATTCTCAAATCACGTATGATATTACGGGTGTTTGGGAAAACGGTGCAGGCAGGACGATTAGTGTGCGGACGTTGGAAGATGGTAATGTCGAGGGCGAGTTCTTGGATTCGGTGGTCGTGGCCGACGACGGAACGTTTGCTTTACGCGGGGAAGTCAACAAGAAAAAATGTGCGATGTTGATGAGTGCGAAGAATGGGTTCCGGACGATCTTTCTGGACGGGAAACCCTTGCGGCTGACGATCAAAGAGTCCGAGTATTCATACAAGAATCCGTCCGGGCCTTACGTGTTGGAGAATGAAACAAGGGATCAGGCTGCAGCGCAAGCGATGATTCAGTTTTGGGGTGATGATTATATTCGTAATTTTTCTTTGGGAGGGTTAGGAATTTCGTTGAAGAGGGCTGATACTCGGCAAAAACGGGATTCTATTGCCCAAGAAATAGAACGAGTCGCGAAAGAGCAACGGGATCAGATGGAGGCATTTTTACAATCGTATGGTGATAGCGATGTAGCTCCGTTTTTTATCGAGGTGAATATGTTGCGTATGATGTCTTTGGAGCAAATCGCCGCATTTTACGATCGTTTCACGGATCGGGTGAAACAGACGGAGAAGGGAAAAGAGATGGGAGAGCGTATTGCCCAGTTGAAACGGTTGGCTCCCGGTAGCCCGGCTCCTGAATTCGAATTGACAACTCCTGATGGAGGAAAGCTTGCGTTGAAGGATTTGCGTGGACATATCGTGTTGATCGATTTTTGGGCGTCATGGTGTGGGCCGTGTATGGACGAGATGCCTAACGTGAAGGCTATCTACGAAAAATACCATGACCGGGGATTGGAAATCGTGGGGGTGTCGATGGATAATAATAAGGCCAACTGGGAGAGGGCGATTGAAAGAGCCGGTTTGGTATGGCATCATGTTTCTTCTTTGAAGGGGATGAATCGTTGTCCGGTAGCTAAATTGTACCAAGTGGTGGCGATCCCGAAGTTGTATATCATTGGTAAAGACGGGAAGATTATCGCAAAAGATCTGCGGGGGGAAGAATTGCGGGAAAAAATAGACGAGTTGTTTGAAGAATAATATTGAAAAGGAATGATAAAGCAAAATAGAATGAAAATGTTGACGAGAGGGATATTTGTGTTGGCGTGTTGCACGTTAGTGTTCTCGTGTTCGAGGGGTGTTTCTTACCGGATCGCGGGGACTTGGGAAAACGGGGAAGGAAAGAAGATTTATTTGAGTGAGATTGTCGGGAATAAAGAGTTCCGGGCGGTGGATTCCGCTGTGGTAGCCCCGGATTTCACGTTCTTGTTGAAAGGGAACGTGGATCGGGTGCAGAAAATGGTATTAGTTTATAATTCAGACAAGAGGAAGGAGATTATCGTGGATGGAGAACCAATGAACGTTATGTTTGAAGAAACAACAAAGGAGTGGAAAGGAAAAACCTCGACTTCGGTGACGGTGACTTGCACGGGGAATAGGGAACAGGAGTTTTTGGAAAAAGGGAGTAGTTTGAAAACGACAATTTCTTTTATGCAGTTGGGGAAGATGATGGCGGCCAGTAAAGTTGATTATGACGATCCGGAGGCCGTGGATTCGTTGAAACGGGTGTTTACTCTTCTGGATAGTTCTTTGATTGCCGCCGTGAATAATTACATGGATACGACCCGTAATTCTTACGCATCGACTTATTTTTTCGAGAGCCATTTGATGGATAACTATACGTTCGAGGAAGTTCAAGGTTTTTACAATAATTTGACCGACCGGGTGAAACAATCTGCACCGGGTATCGAGTTGAAAAAGAAAATAGACGAGATGGGTATGGTGAGTGTTGGGGGTGTTGCTCCCAACTTTAAAGCGACAACTCCCAGTGGCCGGGAGTTGTCCTTGTATGATTTGCGAGGACGCATCGTGTTACTGGATTTCTGGGCCTCGTGGTGCGGGCCGTGTATGGCGGAAATGCCTAACGTGAAGGAGATTTACAGGAAATATCATGATAAGGGCTTGGAGATTCTCGGTGTCTCGCTGGATTCGAAGAAAGAACCGTGGGTGAATGCCATCGAGAAAAACGAGTTGAACTGGAACCACGTTTCGACGCTGAACAAGTTCGATTGCCCGATAGCTCAGCGTTTCCGGGTAACCGGAATCCCGCGGATGTATATCATCGATAAGGACGGAAAGATTATTGCACAGGATTTACGGGGAGAGGCTCTGTCCAAAAAGATGGATGAGCTTTTTGCCCGGTAGAAAGTCTCGTTTTAGATAACTGTTTTTAGATGTGACATTTTAGGTGTCGGACATGGTACTCGGTGGGGTACCATGTTTTGTTTATTATACTTGCATTATTATCTTATAATAATTATATTTGCGTAATAAAATGACGGATTATGGTTATTAATAAGAATCCTTTTGTGACAAGTGGCTATATTTCTCCTGAATTTTTTTGTGATCGAGAGGAGGAAAGTGAACGGTTAATACAAGAAATTTCGGGAAATAATCTTGCGTTAATTTCTACGCGGAGAATGGGTAAAACCGGGTTGATTCAGCATTGTTTTCAACAGGATGAGATCGTGCATGATTACTACACGTTCTTCGTGGATATTTATGCTACCAAGTCATTACGGGATTTTGTTTTTTCTTTGAGTAAGGTGATTTTCGAGTCATTGAAGCCTAAAGGGAAAAAAGCGATTGAGAAGTTTTGGTATTACATGAAATCTTTACATGCGGGAGTCTCTTTCGATATTAGTGGTAATCCTTCTTTGACGTTCGGGTTGGGGGATATTCAAGAAGCTAATGCCACGCTGGAGGAGATTTTCGAGTATTTAGAGAAAGCAGATAAGCCTTGTATCGTGGCTTTTGATGAATTTCAACAGGTGGCGGGCTATGCAGAAAAAAATGTGGAGGCTATTTTGCGAACCTACATTCAGCATTGTAATAATGCACGATTCATTTTTGCCGGGAGTCAGCGTCACACGATGGGAAATATCTTTCAAAGTCCGGCCCGTCCTTTTTATCAAAGCGTGTCCATGATGCATTTAGATAGTATCCCGTTAGGGAAATATACGGCTTTTGCAGAGTATCATTTTGGGCGAGGGAATCGGGTGATATTACCGGAGGTGGTTACGTTTATATACAATCAGTTCGAGGGAATCACGTGGTATATGCAGAAGATGTTGCACGTGTTATATAATATGACCCCTGTGAAGGGAGTATGTTCGATGGGGATGGTGGACGAGGCTTTGAAGAGTGTTATCGAATCATATCGGTACACGTATTCCGAGATTCTATTTCGTCTTCCGGAAAAGCAAAAAGAACTTTTGATTGCTATCACGAAAGAGGGAAAGGCTACTGAAATTACTTCCGGTTCTTTTGTCAAAAAATATAAGTTGCATTCACCAAGTTCCGTGCAGGCTGCGTTGAAAGGGCTGTTGGAAAAGGATTTCGTTACCCGGGAACAGGATGTCTATCAGGTGTATGATCGTTTTTTGGCTATTTGGCTGAAAGAGAATTATTGATATATCAAGATATTTCCTACTTTTGGGAAAATAATTGAGTTGGTTGTTATTGGTAAAAACTCCTTCATGGATGTATTAACTGGGATAAATGGTAAGGACAGGTTGGTATTCAAGGCCTTTTTTGAAGGGAATTTCTCTTCCATCGTGATGTTTGCCGATAAGTACCTGAATGATATGGAGGCGGCGGCAGACGTTGCTCAAGAGTGTTTTATCCAGTTGTGGCGTGGGGATATGACATTCGAGACGGAGGATAAAGTGAGGGGGTTTTTGTATACTATGGCGAGGAATTTGGCTTTGAATAAGTTGAAACATGATTCCATCGTGTCCCAGTACGTGAAACGAGGAATGTTGGAGTCGGAAGAGTACTTGCGGGATAATGTGATTGAAGAAGAGGTGTATTCAATTGTTTACAAAGCGATTGATGAGCTTGCTCCGCAATCGAAGAAAGTTATATTATTGTCTCTTCAGGAACTTTCGAATGGGGAGATTGCCGAACAATTAGGGATATCGATAAATTCCGTGCGGACGCTAAAGCAAAACGCTTACAAGAAGTTGAAAGGGTTGCTCCGAGATTATTTTTATCTTCTTTTCTTGCTGGATTATACCAGCTTACATTAATGGGTGTGATTCCAAATGTTAAAATTGTATTTTTTTTGAAGGGTGATTCATCGTTTTCATTTTTTCAGTTGTTATATAGATGTAACTAAGATGAAAATATGGATGTAATTTCACGAAATAAGAGAATTTGCCAGTTGATTGCCAAGCAACTTTGGGAGGGATTGAGTGATCATGAAAAACAAGAGTTGCAGGAGTGGATTCAAGCATCCCCGGACAACAGTACGCTTTATGATGAGTTGGTGAGACGGGAACGGGTGAGGCAATATATAGAGAAGCGGGAGTCTATTGATGTCAGAAAATACATGGCTGTTTGTGAACGGGAATTAGGACTAGGGGGTAAACGGAGGATGATTCATTGGCTCTGGGGATATGCTGCGGCTATTTTCGTGTTATGTGTTGTTGGTATTGGAATCTGGATGAACGAACGAGAAGAGGTTGGTGTCACTGAAATAGCTCAGACAACGATAGAACCGGGAAAAGCAAAAGCATTGTTGATTTTAGGTGATGGGAGAGAGATTGAATTGAGTAATCGGAATGTGAATAAAGCTTTGGAAGAAAGTGGAATCGTGATTGTAAATGATTCTTCCCGAATAGAGTATAGGCGAAATACAGGGGGAGGCGACAAAGAGGTTATGAATAAAATTATTGTTCCCACGGGAGGGGAATATAACTTGATTTTGAGTGATGGGACTTGGGTATATCTAAATGCGGAGAGTGTTATCACGTATCCTCAAAAATTTGTCGGAGAGAAACGGGAAGTTACTTTGGAGGGAGAAGCGTATTTTCAGGTGACCGCCTCTAAAGAACATCCGTTCATTGTCAAGACAAAGGATATGGATGTACTTGTGACTGGAACGGAATTTAACGTGAAGGCTTATCCGGATGAATTGAATGTTCAGACGACTTTATTGCGAGGAAAAGTGGCTGTTTTTGCGGGGATTGATAAAAAAGAAAAAATAGAGATCGAACCTAATCAACAGGCAGAGTGGAGTCGGGAGAATGTAAAATTGCAGGTACGGGAGGTTGATCCGGATTTGTTTGTGGCGTGGAAGAACGGTCAATTCCTGTTCCGGCAGGATCGATTAGAAGATATTATGAAAACGTTGGCTCGGTGGTATGACATGGAAGTGTTTTATTTGGATGAGTCAATTAAAAATATGGCCTTTGCCGGGAAATTGGATCGTAGCGAAGATATAACACCGATTCTGAATGTGTTGCGGGCCACGGATAAGTTAACGGTGGAGGTAAATGGAAAACGAATAGTTCTAGGGGTGAAATAAAAACAGGTGATGCTGCGAACATCACCTGTTAAGACTTTCACTTTGATATAAAGTGTTTTTAATTAAAGTTGTATGACAAAGTTATGAAAAAAAAGTGGAAAGAATACTTTCCCCACGGGGAAATGTATGTAAAAATTTTTAGGATGATGAAACTATGTACGTGTTTGTTATTATGTTCCGTTATGTCAATATCGGCAAATGTACGGGCGCAACATGCTAGAATGAGCTTGGAGCTGAAGGGTGTGACGTTGGAAGAGGTGCTCTGGGCTTTAGAGAAAAAGAGTGACATCACGTTTTTCTATAATGTAACGGATGTTGCGGGGAGTAATAAGGTGGATGCCGTGTTTAAAGATGCTCCTTTGGAGAAGATTCTGAATGACGTGTTGAGAGGAACGAATCTTTCCTATGAAATACAGGGGAAAGTGGTTGTTATTAAACGGAATTTATCGTCTTCTGTTTCAGATAGTTTAAAATCGGTGACGATAAATGGTGTCGTGAAAGATTCTTACGGAAACGGTCTTCCTGGGGTAACCGTGGTGTTGAAAGGTACCACAACGGGGGTGGCTACTGCGAATGATGGAGATTTTTCGATCACGATTCCTAAACGTGATTCGGTGGTTCTGGTGTTTTCTTTCGTGGGTATGACCACGAAAGAAGTCGTGTGGAAAGGAGAGAAAATGTTGAGTATCGTGCTGGAGGATGAGGTGAGTGAGATGGAAGAAGTGGTTATAACTGGTATTTTCACACGAAAGGCGGAGAGTTTTACCGGAGCCGCAACAACCTTTAAGCAGGCGGATTTGAAACGATTAGGAAATCAAAATATATTGCAGAGTTTAAAAAATATGGACCCTTCATTCATGGTCATGGAGAACGTGGATTTCGGTTCCGACCCGAACCGGACACCGGATATCCAAATTCGTGGTGCCTCCAGTTTACCAAACGTGAAAGGTGAATATGAGTCGAATCCAAACCAACCGTTATTTATTTTGGATGGTTTCGAGGCAACCGTGGAAAAAGTGTTTGATTTAGACATGAACCGGGTGGCTTCCGTAACACTTTTGAAAGATGCGGCGGCTAAGGCTATTTACGGTTCTCGTGCGGCTAACGGGGTGGTTGTTATTGAGACTGTACAGCCTGAAAAAGGAATGTTGAAAGTGACCTATTCCGGAGATTTGAATATAACGGGGCCTGATTTAAGCAGTTATGACTTGTGTAATGCGGAGGAAAAGTTACAGGTAGAATGGGATGCCGGACGTTATAAGGCATATTATCCGAAAGATGATCAGTTTCGGCTGGAATTATACAATCAACTTAAAAGTGAGATTGCTCGCGGGGTGGATACCTATTGGCTAGCAAAACCTTTGCGAACCGGGGTGGGACATAAACATTCTTTGTATCTGGAAGGTGGTGATGATTATTTGCGTTATGGAGTTGACGTTTCCTATAATAAGGTGCCCGGTGTCATGAAAGGTTCCGATAGGGAAAATGTGGCTGGGGCTGTTACGCTGTCCTATCGTTATAAAAGTTTGGTCTTTAGAAATGTATTGAGCGTTACCTTCAATAAAGCGAACGATTCTCCTTACGGGAGTTTTTCAGAGTACACGAAATTAAATCCTTATTGGACTCCTCGGGACGAGAATGGCAATTTGAAACGAGTTTTAGGCTCATTCCAAAAAGCCGATTGGCAAAGCGAAACTATGTATTATAATCCGTTGTATAACGCAACATTAGGGACAAAAAACTTCTCGAAATACACGGAGATTACGGATAATTTCTATATGGAATGGCAAATGTACAAGGATTTGAAGTTTATCGGTCGTTTCGGGTACACGCAAAAACAGGATAGCCGGGAAGATTTTTATCCCGGGAATCACACGAAGTTTGCTGAGTGGACTGGAGATAATTATTTCAAGCGAGGGGCATATTATATAAAGGACGGGACAAATAAGACGTTGAAAATAGATGCTACATTTAATTATTCGAAACAGTGGGATAAGCATTTGTTATTTGCCAATCTGAACTGGAATCTACAACAGGATAGTTATGATTATCACGGAATGGAGGCTTGGGGCTTTTTGAATGATAAGGTGGATCATGTGGCTTTTGCAAAACAATATGCGGAGAATGGCAGTCCGTCGGGTGATGAAACAACAACGAGGGAGATTGGTGTAGTTGGTGCGATCAACTATTCTTATGACAATCGTTATCTGGCGGATGCTTCCTACCGGTTGAGCGGGTCTTCCGTGTACGGGGCTGATAACCGCTGGGGAGGTGTCTGGTCGGCAGGTATCGGTTGGAATATGCATTACGAGAGTTTCCTGAAAGATAAAGAGTGGTTGAAACAGTTGAAACTACGAGCATCCATGGGATATACTGGAAGCCAGAATTTCAATCCTTATCAGGCAATGGCGACATACAAGTATTTCACCAATGCCGAGTATGATAATATTGTGGGTGCGTATTTGATGGGGATGGCAAATGACAAATTGAAATGGCAGCGGACCCGGGATATTAACATGGGGTTTGATGCTCAATTGTTGAAAGGATTGACTTTACGTTTTGACTATTATATCAGTAACACGGATAATCTGTTGGTTGATTTTGATTTATCGGGTTCCACGGGGTTCAATACTTTTAAAGAGAATTTGGGGGAAGTCCAGAATAAAGGATTTGATGCCACGTTGAGCTGGAGAATGTACGATAATACGGATCTTGATGCTTATTTTACGATTTTTGGTTCAATATCTCATAATAAAAATAAAATTGTGAAGATTTCGGATGCATTGACTAAATCAAATGAGGCTCAGAATGACGAGGGGGTGAATCCTTCGAAACCATATACCCGTTTTGAAGAAGGACAATCAACCAGTGCAATTTGGGCGGTGCGTTCGTTGGGAATAGATCCGACAACAGGGAATGAAATGTTTCTGGATCGTAATGGTGAAAAGACTTACGTGTGGAATATCAATGATCAGGTCGTGTGTGGAGAGTCGAATCCGAAGTTTCAAGGTAATTTTGGGTTTAATGCAGAGTACAAGGGAATTTCGTTGAATTGTTCTTTCAGTTATAAACTGGGTGGAGATTATTACAATCAGACGTTGGTTGATCGGGTTGAGAACGTGGACATTCAATATAACGTGGACCGTCGGGTATTTACGGGGACTTGGAAAGAATCAGGTGATGTCACTTTCTTTAAAAAGATTACAGACACGCCTACCACGACCCGGCCGACGGACCGTTTCGTGGAGAGACAGAATGAATTGTCGCTGGCGTCGTTGAATCTATCGTATGATTTCAGGCATTTGAATATAACCAAATATGTAGAACGTTTGAAATTGTCATTCTATATGACGGATGTGTTCCGGGTATCATCGGTGAAGACTGAACGAGGATTAGAATACCCGTTTGCCAGAACTTATTCCTTGGGATTACAGGCAACGTTTTAACGCTAACAAGATTGAATTATGAGAAATAGAATAAATAATTACGGAAAAAGCTTGTGGTTTGGCATCGTACTGTTGACCTTGGCAGCTTGTAATGATTGGCTGGATGTGGACCCGAAGTCTCAGGTGAAAGATAAGGATTTGTTTTCTTCGGAAATGGGTTTTAAAGAGGCATTGTCAGGAGTGTATAGTATTATGACGCAGGAGTATCTTTACGGGAAGGAGATGACTTTCGGTATGTTGGGTGTTTTGGGGCAGGAGTGGGATAGTCAACCTACGGATTATACCGATGATCTGAATTATAAATACGAGAATACGAGACCCGAAGTACGAATCGATTCTTTGTGGTGTGGTTTGTATAATGCTATTGCCAATACAAATAAATTGTTGGAGGAGATAGAAGGGAAAGAATCTATGTTTACCGGGATAAATTATGATATGATCAAGGGTGAGGCATTGGCTTTGCGTGGATTCCTGCATTTCGATTTACTACGGTTGTTTGGAGCCAGTTATGCCGAAAATCCTAAAAAGGCGGCTATTCCTTACGTGACGGCTTATACTTCGAATATATATCCACAAGACTCGGTGGGGGGCGTTATTACGAAGGTGTTGGGAGATTTGACCGCTTCATTGGATTACCTGAAGAATGATCCGATATTGACGGGAAAAATCGTAACGGAAACAGATGATAACGGGTATTTGTTGAATCGGCAGGTACACCTGAATTATTATGCGGTGAAAGGCTTGATGGCACGTGTATATTTGTATAAAAAGGATTATCAGAATGCGGCTCTTTGTGCATCGGAGGTGATCGAGTCCGGTCGCTTTGAATGGGTGAAACAGGAAAATCTGACGAATGCTAAAATGGCAGATTTGACGTTTTCCACGGAGCATTTGTTTGCCTTGAATGTTGTAAATTTGGGAAGTCGGGCAGAGAAATACTTTACCGGGGGAAATTTGGGATTTGCTTTAGATGAAACAAATTTACTGGAGTATTACGAGTCTGCACAGGATTATCGTTATTTGTATCAATTCAAGAGTGGTACCGGGTTAAGCAATTCTTTGCGTTATTTGATGAAATATGACCAGTTGACCGGGGATGTTTCCACATCTTGGCCTGATTCTTATCGAAATAAGATGGCAATGATTCGTTTGCCGGAAATGTATTATATTCTGGCAGAATGTCGTCATCATACTTCCGGGGATGTATTGGGGGCATTGAATGAAGTCCGTCGTCATCGGGGAGTTACAGAATTGAGCGAGAGTGATCTGGTTAATTTTGATGCACTGTTGTTATCAGAATTCCGTAAAGAGGTGATAGGGGAGGGACAATTGTTCTTCTATTATAAACGTTTGAATTCCCTGTCAATTAAGCGGACAGATGTGGATGCTGTTGGCTCGGGTGTATACAAACTTCCGATTCCGAAAGATGAATTGCAGAACCCGGGTTGGGTTAGTAATAAATAGAAAAAATTATGAAGAAACAAATTATATGGTTAGGGCTTATCATGGCATGGATGCTATGTGCCTGTGAAGAGGATAATAAACTGATGTATGATGAGAGTTCAAGAGTGTTGAATCTTTGGTTTGGTTCGGAGTCAACGGAAGGGAGAGTGGATAGTACGGAATATAATTATGCCTATCGTCCTTTGGGAACAGATTTGGATTCTGTAACGTTCTACGTGAAATTAGCCGGAGTTCCTTTGGAGGAGGATTGTACTTTTGACTTGGAAGTGACTGGAGGGGATGTATCCTCGGTAATTGTCGATAAGCACTACGTGCTACCGTCGTATGTATTGAAAGCTGGGACTACCGGGGGGTACTATCCGATTTATCTGAAAAATACTTCTGATTTTAAGGATAAAGCGTTTACTCTTGCTTTAGCATTGAAGGAAAATGTTAAATTAGAGACCGGAGTTAAGGAGTATGCCACGTTAAAATTGATCGTTAAGGATCGAGAGGAAAAACCGGCATACTGGGATGAAGATCCGGAGACTTATATGCCGCTGAAAAACTTTTTCGGGACTTATAGCCGGACGAAATATCAGTTTATGATTAAGGTTACGGGTAAAGTGATTTCTCGAGTTATTTATCAAGGGACACCGATTCCACCTCATGAGATTTCTTATTTCGAGGCGCAGTATTTACAGGCAAAGCTTCGGTTGGCCGTGGAAGAATATAATAATAATCCAGAAAATCCCGATCGTCCTTTGTCAGATGAAAATGGACCTATAACTTTTTAAAGAATGAGATGATGAAGATACTAAAATATATAATATTATCAATTGTTGCCAGTCTAGGATTATGGTCTTGTTACGACGATAAAGGCAATTATGATTATCATGATTTGGATGAAATTGTAATTGATTCTTCCGGTGGGTTGATTCAGGCGAATTATTCTATCTCCCGCTTGGAGATATTGGAGATACCTTTAAAGGTGTATTACGAAGGGAAATTAGTAAATGGTTCTGAAACACAATTTCCAGATTTGGAATTTAATTGGGTCGTTTACCAGCAGGGAACGGAGACTCCGATTGCAGATAGAGATACAATTGCGAAACAGATTGAATTGAAAATTCCCGTGGATTTGGATGAGAGGCAATGGGAGCTTGTGTTTACCGTGCTGAATAAACGGACAGATATACGTACGTTCATGAAATTCGGGTTGAAAGTGAATTCAGGTCTAAGTGAGGGATGGATGGTGTTGTATGAAAAAGATGGAAAAACGGATGTAGGATTGATCACGAATAAACTGATTGCTCCGGATGTCACGAAAGAACAAGAATGGGTAGATATTTATTCCGCATATAATCACGAATCTTTAGCAGGAAAACCTTTGAGGTTATTTTATTCAATGGTGACGAAGCCTGAAGTTGTTATGATTGTTTCTGATAAAGATATGGTTGCGGTTGATCCCTTGTCGTTTAATAAATTGTATGCATTTGAGGATTTATTTTGGACGGCTCCGGAGGTGAAAGCTCCTAATTATTACATGTCTTTCTTTAATAAGAGAGAGTTTTTATTAAATGATGGGAAGGCACATGCGGTTAATTTTTCCACGAGCGGATCTAATAGAACGAATTTGTTTTTTGGAGTTCCTTGTACGGGTAATTATGGCGAATTGGCGAATTGGTGTGCTAGTATGAGTACGGCTTATAGCGGGGTTGTGTATGACCAAACGGCACAACGTTTTATGTGTGTGAAATCAAATCGGACTGAAGTTTCTACTTTGCCGGATCAGGCTGAAGGAGTGGCATTTGATTGTAATAATGTAGGAATGGAGTTGGTGATGAGTGATTATGGAAGAAATAATTACGAGTATATACTCATGAAAGAAGGTGAAAATCATTATTACTTGTTGATTGCTGATTTTTGTGGTTTCATGACGCAAAGTACAATTGGCGTGGGGAAATATGATATGATGAATTGTAAAGGTGTGACCGAGGGTATCACTTCTGTGACTGCAGGATATAAGGGAGAAATCTTTTATTATGCAGCAGGAAACGGGGTTTACCTATACGACTATAAGGTGTCGAATGCTTCAGGAGATCCCGTGTGGGAGGCTCCGGATGGAGAGACGGTAACTTGCGTGCGTTTACAAAAATACCAAGGTACGGGTCTCATGGTTAAGGTGCCAGTCAATGATTGTGAAATATTGTATATCGCAACTTATAATGAATCGACCGGGAATGGGACCGTGTACCAACTAAAGGTAAATCCTTCCAGTGGAGCCGTGGACAAAAGTAGTCAAAAAGAGTTTTCCGGTTTCGGGAAAATAAAAGATATGGGGTGGAAAATGAATTAATTAATTTGTAATCACGAAAAAGTATGAGATTTAATTTTTTCTTGACACTTGCAAGTGTCATGGTACTATTGTTGGCTGAAATGAAAAAAGCAGACGCTCAAATGACAGTTGCTCAGCCAATACAAACGAAAGTAGAAACGGAGTCGGGTATTCGTTTCTTTGAAGGGACTTGGGAGGAAGCTTTGGTAGAATCAAAAAAGACCGGTAAGCCTATTTTTATGGATTGTTACACCGTGTGGTGTGTGCCATGTAAGATGTTGGCAAAAGACGTCTTTACCCGTCCGGAGGTTGGGGATTATTTTAACATCCATTTTATTAATGTGAAGATGGATATGGGAACAGAACAGGGAAAAGTATTGAATGACAAGTATCAGGTGACGGGGTATCCGACATTACTTTTCTTGGATGGCGATGGGAATTTAATACACCGGATTGTAGGGGCTCCTACGGCGGATATTTTGTTAAAAGAAGGTGGGCGTGCTATTGATGGGAAGGGGTATTCCTCCATGAGTAAGGCGTATGAAGAAGGAAATCGTCAACCTAATTTTATACAGGAATACATGGATGTATTGGATATTGCTGGTGAGGGAAGTAAAGCGGCACAAATCTGTTTGAACTATTTTAAAACGTTGGACAAGTCGAAATTGAAAGAACGAGAGTATTGGGAGCTTTTCTGTAAATACGTGAAAGACGTGGATGCAGATGTTTCTAAATATGTTTATAAAAATCGAGCCGAGTTCATCAACCTTTTTGGGGCTGCAGCGGTAGAAAAGAAGTTGTTTCAGTTGTTTAGCAACGGGGCCTATCGTTACTGGAAAAAAGAAGGTGATAGTGGAATCTTTGATGAGAAAGGGTTTGAGAACTACGTGCATCAGCTAATGAAAAAAGACATCAGGGGAAAGGAACAAATCATTATGGATGCACGAATGGCTTACGCAATGAATACCGGGGATTGGGCAAAATATGTGCAAATGGGAACTGATCGCTTGAATGACGGGGAGAAGAGTGACTTTGTCGTGTATAATTGGGCATTAAGGGTTAATATGCAGTGCAATGATACGGAGCTACGTGAGAAGGCGGCCGAATGGATGGACCGGATGGCTATTGATTGTGATCGAAGACCCCAATCGGATGCGACAATATCTTTGAAAAAGAGTTTCCTGCGGGTAGCAGACCAGTTGAGACATCCCGAAAAAAAAGATAAAAATTATCGTCCGACCATTACAATTTCCGGGAAGATTGCTGCTTTAACTGATAATGATAATACGATCAAGATTATCAAAAAAGACGGATTCTTCAAACAAACGGTGGACTCCTGCGAGGCAAAGCTGGATGGGACTTATGAATTAAAGATGAAGGTTGAAAAACCGGGTATGTATATTTTGGAGTGTCAAGGTGGACAAAAAGTTGATTTTTGGGCGGGAACAGAGGATTTAAAAGTTGATTTTCCTGGTTTCGGTAAAGCGAAGATGAGAGTGATACGTCCGATGTATATTCATATTCAGGGAGGTAAGGATAACGAAGTGATCAACCAAATGAACTGGGAAATTTATCAGAATTACCAATTGATGGGTTCGATTTCTCGTCCGGTTTATAATTATTCAGGTCTTGTGGACTCCGTAAAGCAACAGATCGCTTCGCAATTGACAGATGTTGCGGGTAAAATTGTGTTGGATCGTTTGCAGCATTATGCCGAAGTATATGCGGATCGAGAAGCCGTTTTAGCTATTTTAATGCTTTTGAAAGGCGAAGAATATGAGGAAACCGTGAAAAAAGTGGTGGATAATTTATCCAAGTTATATCCTGGAAGTTTGGCATTGAAAGATTTTAAGGCTGTTCTTGCACAACGAGAACTAGCAAAACAAGGACAGATGGCACCCGAATTTTCTTGCCCGACTCCTGACGGGAAGAAGAATTTTGGGCCACAAGACTTTAAAGGTAAATTCCTTGTCATGGATTTTTGGGCATCTTGGTGCGGGCCATGTCGGGCAGAGATCCCTCATTTGAAAAAGGCTTATGAGAAATATGCGGACAAGGAAGTCGCATTTTTCAGTGTATCAATTGATAAGAGTAATGCTGCTTGGAAAAAAGCTTTAGGAGAAGAGAATATGCCTTGGGAGCAGGTGTGTGTCCCACAAGCGGGAAAAGAGGTGATGAGATTGTACCAATTTTCGGGCATCCCCTATGTTTTGATCTTGGATAAGGAGGGGCGTATCGTGGGGACAAATTTGAGAGGTCAGGCATTGATGGATAAATTGGAAGAATTGGTGAACGGGAAAAAAACTAAAGCGGCTAAATCATCCATGATGATGGTGAGATAATATTAAAACCGGAAGATGCCTTATGAAAATTTTAATGCTTCTTCTTATCCACAGTTTGTGCATGACTTCCGGTTTTAAAGATAATTACAAGGAGTGCGTTGAAATAATTTTGACGCACTCCTTTCGTTTGTAAAAGGAATATTGATGATCAGAGATTTTAAATAAATATTTTTCGCTCATCGAAATAATTATTCGACTTCTTACCTCTAAACGTCACTTTTGAACATTTTGTTTTTACAATTTCAGCATAAAATGTTAATCGAAAAAGGCTGGCTTGATATTTGTTGTTTATATATTATATTGATAACCAAATGTATGATAGTGAAATTTTATTCGAGTGATACGATAATAAATTCTTCTTCGAAAATCAGAAGATTTTGATTGTATGATTTATTATGTATTTTTGTATAACGGACAAGATGATCAACTTATTGGTTTGATGGAATAGAAAGGAATTAGATTAAGTGTAATATGCGAAATATCGTAACAGATATAAGGGGGGGAGATAAGGACTCTTTTAAAGAGTTCTTTGAGGATTATTACCCTATTTTGTGTGTATTCTCTTCGAAATATGTGAAGAACGAGGAGCAATGCAAGGATATTGCGCAGGAGACACTATTGAGTTATTGGGAGAAACGGGCTGATTTCGAGGATATATATAAAGTAAAGGGATTTCTTTATATGGTGGCACGTAACCGGTGCCTGAATTATTTGAAACGGGAACAAGTAAATCAAGCATACGTGGACGAGGCCAACCGGGAGTCAGAGGAATATTTTCAAGAAGAGGTTATTGAGCAAGAAACTTATATGTTGGTTAGGAAAGCCATTGAGGGTTTGCCCCCTCAGATGAGAACCATCATTAAGTATGCTATGGAAGGTCTGAAAAATCCACAGATCGCCAGTGAAATGGGGATTGCCGAAGGCACAGTTCATGCTTTGAAGAAAACAGCTTATCGTAAATTACGGGAACAGTTAAAAGAACACTTCTATCTCTTATTGTTTATATAACTTTCGAAGTTATATTAGATTTTTCTTGAAAAATATCTAAGAGGAATGTTTTGATTATGAATTGATTAATTCCATTTTCAATTCTCCATTTTCAATTTTCAATTTTTTAGACTACCCCTGTTTTGAAAAGAGATTGTTATACTAATGTGAAAGAGATTAGAACAGAATTATGAAATTAACAAACAAACATTTCAGGATTGCCGAGATCATGGCAGCTTTCTTTACCGGTTCGCAGACAGAACAGGATGAACGGGATTTTGAGGAGTGGGCAAAAGAGAGCGATAGACATAAGGCTTTTGTCAATCGGCTATTGAATCCGGAGGAATACGAGGAGAACCGGAGGGCTCTGGATAAATTTCAGGTGGAAGAAGCGTGGAGTAAAATGGATAAAAGAATAGGAGATACAAAAGTTCGGAAACTTTCTTCGTGGAGGTCTGTTGTGAGATATGCGGCGGTTGTACTTGTTCTTTTGTCTGCCGGAGTATATTATTGGTGGAATGGGGAAGAGGTAAGAGAGGAAGTTCCAGTTTTATACCAGATTGCGGCGGGAACAACGGGTGCCCGGCTAACCTTGGGTGATGGTAGTGTGGTGGATGTATTGAAAGACCGGGCTGTCGAGTTGAAAGAAGTGGATGGAACAAGGATTGTCACGGATTCGATTGGTATTGATTATTCCACACGAGAAACGGTGGATACGGCCGAAATCATGAATACGGTGCAAACTTTGACGGGAATGGAATATATGCTGACACTTTCGGATGGTACGAAGGTATTTCTGAATGCGGAGACGAAACTGAAGTTCCCGACTAAGTTTCAGAAGGAAGAGAGAGTCGTGGTGCTGGAAGGGGAGGCATATTTTGAAGTGAGTAAAGATGTTGCCCATCCTTTTATCGTCAAAACGAATGGAGTGGAGGTGAAGGTACTGGGAACTTCCTTCAACTTACGTTCTTACAGTGATGAAAATAGTATTGCGACGACTTTGGTGTCGGGTAAAGTGGCTATGTTTGCAGGAGAAAATAGCGAGGAAATCGTTCCCGGAGAACAAGCCGTATATATGAAAGAAACGGGGAAAATGGATGTGAAACCAGTTGACGTGACACTTTACACGGCATGGCATACCGGGAAATTTATTTTTAGGAACGAGACTCTGGAAGAGATGATGTCCTATTTGGCCCGATGGTATGGAGTGGAGTATCGTTTTATCGATGAGGGGGCGAAAAAATTGCAGATAGGAGCCCGCTTGGATCGGTACAATAATATGAACCCGATTATCGAAATGCTTAAAAAGACAGGATTAGTAAATATTACACAAGTAGACAATATGTTGTATATATCTAGCACAGAATAATAAAAAGATGCGTCAGTGCTGGCTACACGAAACGCATCTCTCTTAAAATTAAAGTTCGTTACACTTTTAATCATTCAAAATTATGAAAAAAAACCAAGAAACCATTTTCTTCAGCCGAAGAAAGTGGGAAAAAATTTTATTTGTCATGAAATTGAAACTTGTACTTATTTTGATCAGTAGTTTCCAGCTATCTGCCGCGGTGTATTCGCAGGATAACAGGTTAACACTGAAGATGGAAGATGCGTCACTGGAACAAGTGATCTGGGAAATTCAGAAACAGACGGATTTCGTGTTCATGTATGGTACACGTGATATTACTAAGGTGACAAACCTGACCGTGGACATGACAGATAAAACTGTAAATGAAATATTGGATCAGTGTTTACGTCATTCGGGACTGGTTTACACGATCTCCGGAAATGCTGTGATTATCAAACGTGCCGATGATGACAAAAAAGAAATGACGGTTATCAAGGGTGTCGTGAAGGATAAAAACGGCGATCCGCTACCTGGGGTGACGATCATAGAGAAGGGAACTTCCATCGGGGTTGCGACCGGAATTAATGGAGAATTCACTTTCAGCACGACGAAAAAGGATAGCGTTACACTTTTGTTCACTTTCGTGGGAATGAAGATGAAACAGGTGCTGTGGAACGGGCAGAAAACCTTGAACGTGGTTATGGAAGAAGATGCACAGGAGATGGAAGAAGTCGTGGTAACGGGGTATCAAGTCATCAAGAAATCAAATATGGCCGGTTCCGTGAGTACGATTGGTGCCGAGGATTTAATATTGAACGGTACCCAGTCTCTTGAACAGGCTTTGCAGGGAAAACTCCCGGGAGTGGTTGTCTTGAATCAGGATGGTTTGGTTGGAACTCGGCAAAAGGTAAGAGTCCGAGGTACTTCTACCTTGTTGGGTAGTCAAGAGCCGGTGTGGGTCGTGGACGGAATTATACAAGAAGATCCACTTCCTTTTAAAGCCACGGAGTTAGTTGCTTTTGGTAGTGATCCGGATAATATTGATATGATTCGGAATTTCGTGGGAAGTTCTATTGCTTGGTTAAATCCATCCGATATACAGGATGTTACGGTGTTGAAAGACGCATCGGCCACGGCCATATACGGAATAAAGGCGGCTAATGGAGTTATCGTGATTACGACGAAGAAAGGAACGAGCGGACGAATGTCTCTTAATTATTCCGGAAATTTCACGATTGGTTCGAAAATCACGTACAATAAGATGAATTTGATGAATTCAAAACAGCGTGTGGACGTTTCCCGTGAGATTTATAATGAAGGTCTTGTTTCCGGAACCTCGTTAAGTCCGGTAGGATACCAAGGTTTGTTACAACAATACCTTGAAGAAAAGATTTCTTACGCTCAATTTAATGACGGCGTGAAGAAACTGGAAGTGATAAATACCGATTGGTTTGATTTATTATACGAAAATCCTTTTAGTCATAGTCACAACATCAGTATGTCCGGGGGGAATGAAAACTCGACTTACTATGCCTCGTTTGGGATCATGAAAAAGAACGGTACCGCCAAGGGTAATGACTCTGAAAATTATCAGGGAAGTGTGTCTGTAAACACGAAAATGTGGGATAAAGTGCAGATTTCCGGGAAACTTGCGGGAAGTGTTGCCAAAACGAAAGCTTTCAATAAAGTAACTCCTTACACGTATGCATCTAAAACGAGTCGTGTGATTGCGGCTTTTGATGATAAGGGGGACTATTATTATTATAAAAACTATTCAGGCTACATGTATAACGTGCTGAACGAGTTGGATAACACGGGAAACCAGAATACGACGAGCAGCATTAATGCAAACTTGAGCTTGAATTGGGAAATATTTAAAGGTTTTAAATTTGAAACGACATTCGGTTACGCTTATTCGTCTTCTTATGGTGAAACATGGGCTACGGAATACTCCGCATATATCGCCCAAAAACGTACCTATGAATTTGGGGCTTACGGGCCGAATGATATAGAATATCAACGTTCGAAGTTACCGCATGGAGGAGAATTAAGTATTGCGGAGTACCGGAATAATTCGTACACGTGGAGGAATCAAGTTTCTTACGTGAAAAACTTTGGTGTGCATTTGATTACAGCCATGATTGGACAAGAATCTAAGAGTTCCAAGTATGACGGGCTAACTGAAACTGTTTACGGGTACCTGCCCGGACGCGGCAAGACGGTGCTGAACCCTCCGGGAGCGATATTAGACAATTCAGGTAATACAATTGCTAATTCTCTGGTTGAAGAACAGGTGAAAGTAAGTATAAAAGATAATACTACTAATTCGTTGTCTTTTTATGGAGCATTTACGTATACGTTTGATGAGCGCTACGTGTTGAATGCGAGTATTCGTTCGGATGCCTCGAACCGTTTCGGGCAAGATAAGAGCGCCCGTTATCAGCCCGTGTGGTCTGTCGGTTTAAGATGGAATATGGGCCGTGAACATTTTCTTGAAGGACAGAATTTTCTTAACGAGTTCAGTGTTCGTGCCTCTTACGGGTATCAGGGAAATGCGAATGAAAGTACGGGACCTGATTTGATTGCCTATATACCTTCCGGTTCTGAGGGAATGGCTAAAGAAACAGGTGAATATCTATTAAAGATCAAAAGTTTGCCCAATCCTAAATTGAAGTGGGAAAAGACTCAAACTACGGATATTGGGGCCGATTTTGTTTTCTGGAATAATAAAATCTCCGGAACATTCGAGTATTATTACAAAAAAACGACAGATGTTATTGTTAATCGCGAACTTCCTTACGAGGATGGTGTGTTAAGTATGCCGATGAATGGCGGTTCGCTCAAGAATTCTGGTTGGGAGTTGAGCTTTAGCCTGACTCCGGTACGGACAAAAAATTTCTTATGGTCTTTGGGTTTCAATACCTCTAAAAACTATAATAAAATCACCAGTTCTTTGGAAACAAAGAAGAGTTGGCAGGCGGCGGCTTCCGGGGGATTGTATAAAGATGGTTATCCTGTATCCGGCATCTGGGCTTTTGAATACACGGGGTTGTCGTCTATCGACGGGAGTCCTGAATTCAACTTGGAAGGGTTGAATGATCTTCTTGCGGATACAGATGCTACCGTGTACATGAAATATGCGGGGAAACTCGATCCTGATTTTACGGGAGGAGTCAATACTTCGTTAAAGTATAAGCAGTTAACATTGTCGGCTTCGTTCAACCTGCAAGTGGGAGGCAAGAAGTTCTTGGCCCCGATGTTTGATTCGAACATGAACAACACGACGCCTTACGAGTACAATAATCTGCCGAAAGACTTGGTGAAGAGATGGCGTAAACCGGGAGACGAGGAAATAACCAATGTCCCCTCGTTGCCGGCAAGAGGACGGGGAGCAATTGTTTTACCGACGACAACCGAACGGGCGCATTTACTGTACAATTATTCCGATATACGGGTGGTGAATGCTTCTTTCTTGCGGTGTAACAATATTACCTTATCCTACAATATTTCCGAGGGGTGGATCAAAAAGTTTGCTCAAAACATGGGTTTTACCTTTAGCGTGTCCAACCCGTTTATCATCGTGAGCAAAGACTTCAAAGGACGTGATCCTGAAGTAGCAACCGGTTCACAGCCAATTTCTCAGACCTATACGTTGAGCGTGAATTTAAGTTTTTAACGAATAAAAGTAATAAGTATGAAATATAGCACGTTATTATTAGTTCTATTCATGTTGGGATTCGCAGGGTGTAGTGATTTCCTTGAAGAATCCAGCTTGGATGAGATACGTCCCTCGTCGATTGATGATCTGATGCAGATCATGGTAGGGGAAGTGTACCCGTTGAGTAATACGGTACGGTCGTTTCAAGATTTTTTGACTGACGACGTGGAATGTTTTGGTGCGCAGGGACAGGAGTTGATGGAATCCCCGATAGAAAATTTGTATTTTCTTTTCTCGTGGGATAACGAGATGTTCAATGAACGGGCCGGGGCACATGAGAGAGTTAACGCGTGGAAGGTATATTACAATAAAATCATGGGCGCTAACACCGTACTCGAATACTTGGATGAAGTAATCGGGGAGCAGGCGTCGAAAGATAACCTCCGGGGACAAGCCTTGACCATGCGAGGATGGTATTATTTCTTGTTGGTTAATTTATTTGGCTTGCCGTACAATTACGGTGATCCCACGGAAAATATGGGGGTACCCTTAAAATTGAAAATGGAAATAACGGGTAGTTATTATAGAAGAAATTCCGTGGCAGAGGTGTATGAACAAATCGAAAAGGATTTGTTGGATGGAATTAATCTGCTGGAAAATAACCCGATAGTCATGTCTGAATATAAAATTAACGCGTTAGCCGCAAAATCCATTTTATCACGTGTTTATCTTTACATGGAGAACTGGGATGGAGTTTTGAGATATACCAATGAAGTATTAGCCGAGAAATCTGAGTTAACGGCTCTTGCGAGTGCCGATGAGGCTGCTTTTGTTTGGCAGGGATCGAATGCGTTTGGTGTGTATAACATGACAACGAGTAATGAGGTAATTTGGCTTTATAGTAATATGGGAGAGACAAGTACTTTCTATACTGCGGGGAGTTTTAATTACCGGGCGCCTTTCGGTGTTTCCGACGATCTGATGGATTTGTACGAGTTTGAAAACGATACGGAGAAAAAGAATTTCAAAGACTTGCGTCCGTTCTTGTATTTCTCGACTAGTGCTTACTTTTTGCAAGGCCTACCTGTTTATTATCAGCTTTATGGTTGTAAATGTGGGAAACAAAGTTTGACGATCGGCACCAAGGGGATTCGTACTGCAGAATTATATTTGAACCGCGCCGAGGCATACACGCGTAAATTTATAGCTTTGGGTGACGACAATGATCGTAAATTAGCTTTGGCCGATTTGAATAATTTACGGAGACATCGTTATGATACCCGGAATGTTGCTTACGAACCGAAAGATTATCGAAATGGGAGTGATTTGTTAGAATTTTGCAAGGAGGAACGCCGTCGGGAATTGTGTTTCGAGGATCATCGCTGGTTTGATTTGCGTCGCTATGGAATGCCGTCTTTCACGCATACTTATTTTATCAATACCGACAACAAGGAAGTGATCACTTTAACCGAAGAAGATCCTCGTTACGTGTTACCGATTCCTAAATTGGCATTAGATCGTAACCCCTTGTTGATCCAAAATAAGCGTTAATGTTAAATGTTAGAGATTAATACGATGAAACAGAGAATTTTATATATACTGGTGTGTGTTTCCGTGTGGATGATGTCTTGTGATAAAGAAGATGCGTTGTCGCCCACGAAAACACCCGAAATCGGGTACGTAGTCCCGCAAGGTGATCATGACTACGATCAGAAGATCGTGGATTGGAGTGAACGATACAATTCTTTCATTCTTTACAAGTTTAATATGAAAGAAGTCTATTGGACCGTGAATCAATGGATTGAATCGGTGGAAAACCCGGAAGGTTCGCTCTATCCCTATACGGCAGGAATTCTTGCTGCGAATGCCGACGAGAATTACGTCGGGCAACAGTTGGAATTGTTGGAAAAGTCATTTCTGAACCTTTACCCGGATACCACGTTGATGCGTTGTTTACCTATAAAATTACTTCTATGCAGTCAACTGTGCTGGAGAACGGTCAATAATAAGGAGACTTTTTATAATACCTACAATAGTTACGATTGTATGGCGTTTAACTGGGGGAATGCTGACGTGCTAACGATGACCGCCGCTCAGAAAACAACGTTCAAAATAGACGTGAATCTTGCTTTTCTGAAACGTTTACTCGCGAATAAGAAAATTTTCGCTAATGCTGATTTCTATGCTGGAGTTGCTTATTCTCCGACTGTGACCAATCAAAATATGTACTCTCGAGGCTTTGTGTATCGCGGGACGAAGTTGGAGAATGATGCGGAGTATTATATCCAAGCTATCATTTCCACCACTTATGAAGATTTGACAGCAGAAGTTCCGGCAAACGATTACACGTTTAAGGGAATATTGAACTCGACGAAAGACGTGAACGGTTTGATCCGATACAGATATGACATTCTAGTCAATCACCTGAAAACGGCTTACGGCATTGACTTGCAAGCCATCGGGGATACTGTTGTAAACTAATCACCAATCATGCTAAAGATAAAAATAGTTATATTGTTTATTTTGGTAATTTACGGAAAGGGAATGGCTCAAAACGCTTTTTCTCTTTCCGGGAAATTACGGTTATTGGCCCCTTTAGAGATTCGTGTTGAATCTCTAAAGGGTGATGTAATACTTTCCGTTCCGGTTGCTAAAGATGGAGTGTTTGCGTCTGGACAGAAAGAGATAGAACCGGATTTATACGTTTTGTGGATTGGTAGTACGAAACAGCCGGTTTATTTGGTAAACACGAGTGTGACGATTAAAGGGTTTTATGACGAAAAAAATCCGGGAAACAGTTCGTTGGTATTCACCGGAATTGACGATTTTCTGGAATTATCGGGATGGTTACCCGTGGAACAAAACTCGAAAAAGAAAACTATCAGCTCGGAAGTACGGGGAAAGTTGCGAGGAACCATGTATAGCGCACTGGCTTATCTGGCCGGGATGGATGCGTACGAGCCGAACAGAATGTTACTTGAATTGGTACCGGAGAATGAACGAGATGCTCTTTCTGCACGCTGGCTGGCACGCCGGGTGGATAGTCTGGCTCGGTTCGCCGTGGGGACGGAGGCTTACGATTTCAACTATGTCGATCCCGATGGGAGCGTGGTGCGTTTGAGTGATTTCCGGGGAAAATTTGTACTAGTTGATTTCTGGGCTTCTTGGTGCGGACCTTGTCGTCAGGAAATGAAAAACCTGTTACCGATATATGACGAGTTGAAAGGGGAGGATCTCGTGTTCATCAGTATCTCTCTTGACAAGCGGGAGAAGGACTGGCGGCGAATGCTTGAAACGGAAAATTTGCCTTGGATTATGCTGTGGAACAAGGAAGGTTTCTCCGTTGGCGATGCTCCGAACACGATACAAAAAGCTTACGGTTTTTACAGTATCCCTTTTATCGTGCTGATTGATCGGGAAGGGCGAATCATGGGACGGGGTTTGAGAGGGGAGCAAGTGAAGGATGCTATCGTGAAAGCAAGAAAAATGTAGAGATTTCGTATTGTATAATATTGTAACAGTAAATCAATGAAAAAATATTTATTATTATTCGTCACGGGATTGTGTTTCTCCGCGGTGGAGGCACAACTTGTAAGGCAGGAGGCCCAAACACCCAAGAAACAATCAGATCTGGATTGGTATAATTGTTCTTTCGATCAAGACGGGGTGTACGGTGCGGAAGTGAACAAGGCTTACGAGTTCCTGAAAGAAAAAAAAATAAAGAAAAGACCTGTTGTTGCTTTGATCGGTACGGGCTTGGACGTGGAACACGAGGATTTGAAACAAGCCGTCTGGGTTAACCCGAAAGAGAAGGCAAACGGGAAGGATGATGATAAAAACGGGCTGGTGGATGACATCAATGGCTGGAATTTCCTAGGTGGAAAGGATGGGCGGGTCATGGAGACGATCACGCGTGAAGGAGATCGTGAATTCTTTCGTCTTAAAGACAAATACGCCGATTATATCACGAGCAACGGGGAGTTTTTTAAAATCATAGATGGCAAAAGGACTCTGGTCCCGGCCCCGGAAAATCTGTCCGAGTACGTGTACTACAAAACACGGGTACTCCCGGAGTCGGAGATTGCCAAGAAATACGGTGGCTGGCAAATTGGGTACGTTATCCGGGAGTACGGGGATAAATTCAAAAGCGAGCTGGAGACAAAATATCCGGGACAAAAAATAACAAAAGAGCAATTCCAGACTTCCTCCTCCGTCTCCCGGATGATCCGGATGGCCCGGTCGACACGTTGCGGGATATCGCATTCACGCTTATCGCATTGGGTTTTCAGGTCTATAAAACAGAGGATTTAAGCGTGGTTTATGAAAATTTCGTGATGACAGCCGTGGAAAGGGCCGAGGTCGAGTACATGAATGTTTTGAAAAGATATGGTAATGATGGCCGTGAAGATGTGATCGGGGATAATTATTTAGATATAAAAGATACGAGATACGGGAATAACGTATTGTTAACATCCGATGCCGCACTAGGGACCATGCAGGCTGGTGTGATCGGGGCTCGACGGGGAAACGCTCGAGGTGGTGATGGCATCATGGATCAGGCCCGGATCATGGCCTTGCGTGTTACGGCCGGTAAAGGTGAACCTTATTTGAAGGATATGGCGTTAGCCATTCGTTATGCTGTTGACCATCAGGCTGACGTGATTGTTCTGCCCCAGCAAAACACGCTGTACCCGGAAATGCAGAAAAAATGGATGGAAGAGGCGATACGTTATGCCGAAGATAAAGACGTGTTGGTCATCGTTCCGGCCTGGGAATTGTCATTGGATTTATCCAAGCAGTCATTTTTCCCCAACCGTTGGATGACAGACGGAAAAGAGCTGACGAATCTCATGGTTGTTGCTTCTTCCGACAAGTACGGTAATCCTTCCATGAATTCCAACTATGGAGCGAAAGAATTAGATTTATATGCCCCTGGTGTCAGCGTGTATGCCGCTTACACGGGTGATACTTATCAAACGGGAACTGGAATGGGACTTGCATCGGCATCTGTTGCCGGGGTTGCTGCTTTGATTAAAGCCTATTATCCCAACTTGACAGGTTCACAAATTCGTGATATTCTGTTGGCATCCGTGACTTCCAGAAAGGGAGTCGAGGTCGAAAAAGGTATTGAAGTCGGGGGAAAGAAGACACAGGATTTATTTCTTTTCGATGATTTGTGTTTGTCCGGGGGAATCTTGAATGCTTATCAGGCCGTCGTGGCAGCGAGTAAACTAGCGGGAAAATAGTTATTTACACCCAATGCGTGATATGAGAACAATCGTATTCATTGTTGGCCTGTTGGTATTGTTTTCGGCAGGTGTTTTCGGGCAACAAGTTACCCGTCGTGTGTGTGACACGATTCATTACGAATTAATTCGGGAAAAGATCATTATTCCTGTCACCGTGAATGGGATAAAAGTGAAATATATCGTGGATACGGGTGGAAAAACGGGAACTATGCGGGACGTGGCTGACATGAAAGCGACAAGTACGGGAACATCGACAAGCGTGTCTGACATCAACCGGGCGGGGACTAGTTTCCAAACCGGAATCTTGCATGATGTGGAATTAAGTCCGAATTATAGATTGCCCCGTTTGGAAACCATGATATTCCCCGCAACAGGCTTCTTCCGGGAGCTTGGTGTGGCTGGAATTCTGGGAGGGGATGCTTTTGCCCGGTCGGTAATTACGTTTGACTCACGGGAAAAGATTATGGTGATCAATTATCCTTATCGTCCGGCAGGCTTGAAAATCACGGATGGG
>OGOU01000667.1_pt1 | contig 29309 bp, 29 predicted proteins | sample 1552721 | NCBI WGS metagenome assembly OGOU01 (sample SAMEA2580176, study PRJEB22360) | human gut metagenome | biome: human gut; feature: human-associated habitat; material: faeces | place: Denmark | collected 2008/2010
TTGCTTTGAAATATCATCCCGAGACAAAAGTTCCGGCAATCAAATCATTGGTGAGGGTATCCAAACCGGGTTTGCGTCGTTATACAAACGTGGAAGAAATGCCGCGTGTGTTGAATGGCCTTGGAATTGCTATTTTGTCCACGTCAATGGGATTGATGACAGACAAAGAAGCTCGCCAGCGTAATATCGGCGGTGAAGTATTGTGTTATGTGTATTAATTTATAAAGTGAAGAAGAAATGTCACGTATAGGGAAATTACCGATTCATATACCACAAGGAGTTACAGTAGCTGTAAATCCTGATAACACCGTCACGGTTAAAGGTCCGAAAGGACAACTCTCGCAAAAAGTAAGTTCAGACCTGACCGTTACAGTTGATGAGAACGAAGTGCATGTTGCACGTCATACAGAAGATAAAGAACATAAAGCTCAGCATGGTCTTTACCGTGCTTTGATCCACAATATGGTTGTAGGTGTTTCTGAAGGCTATAAGATCCAGCAGGAACTTGTCGGAGTTGGTTTCCGCGCAAGCAATGAAGGGCAGATCCTCGAACTCGGTTTGGGATATTCTCACTCTATCTTCCTTGAATTGCCGGCAGAAGTAAAAGTTTCTGCAGTAACGGAAAAACGTGCAAATCCGATTATTACTCTGGAAAGTTGTGACAAACAACTTATCGGCCAGGTAGCTGCAAAAATCCGCTCATTCCGTAAACCGGAGCCTTATAAAGGTAAAGGTATTCGCTTCGTAGGTGAACAAGTTCGTCGGAAAGCAGGTAAATCAGCTAAAGTTTAATCACCTAAAGTAAGTAAAAGTTATGGCTTTAACTAAGGAAGAAAGAAGATTAAGAATAAAAAGGAGAATTCGTAAGATTGTCTCCGGTTCAGCTGAAAGACCCCGTATGAGCGTTTATCGTTCTAATACGCAGATTTCTGTACAGCTGATAGATGATAATGCAGGTAAAACATTGGTATCTGTTTCATCATTGAGCAAAGAGTTTGCTGCTACAAAAGGAACTAAAATCGAACAGGCTACTGCCGTTGGTGCTGCTGTTGCTGAAAAGGCAAAAGCTGCCGGGATCAATTTGGTTACTTTCGACAGAAACGGTTATTTATATCACGGAAGAGTGAAAGCATTGGCTGACGCTGCCCGTAACGGTGGTCTTAATTTTTAAAAGTTAGTAAAGAATGGAACAGAAGATAAATAATACTGACTTAGAACTGAAGGACAGATTGGTTGCAATCAACCGTGTGACCAAAGTTACTAAAGGGGGTAGAACATTCAGCTTTGCAGCTATCGTAGTTGTAGGTGATGAAAACGGAATCGTAGGTTGGGGATTAGGTAAAGCGAATGAAGTGACTACTGCAATTTCCAAAGGGATCGAATCCGCAAAGAAAAACCTGATTAAAGTGCCTATCAAGAACGGAACAATTCCTCACGAGCAGGTAGCTAAATTCAGTGGTTCTCAGGTATATATGCAGCCGGCATCTTCCGGTACCGGAGTAAAGGCAGGTGGTGCTATGCGTGCCGTGCTTGAAAGTGCCGGTATCCATGACGTGCTTGCGAAGAGTAAGGGTTCATCCAATCCTCACAACCTTGTAAAAGCAACCATTGCAGCATTGAAAGAAATGAGAGATGCCCGCACGATTGCTATGCAAAGAGGGATTGGGCTGGATAAAGTGTTTAACGGATAATATTTGAGTAATCATGGCAAAGATTAAAATTACATTAGTAAAAAGTAAGATCGGTAGCACTAAAACTCAAGTAGGCACTTTACAGGCATTGGGATTGAAAAAAACCAATAGCAGTGTTGAACAGGAAGCTACTCCGCAGATTCTCGGTATGGTTGCGAAAGTAAACCATCTGGTACGTGTGGAAGAAGTAAAGTAATTGTCAAACTATTTTAACGAAAATAAAATGGATTTAAGTAGCTTAAAACCAGCCTGCGGATCGACTCACCGGGAAAGAAGAATTGGTCGCGGACAGGGTTCTGGAAAAGGAGGTACTTCTACAAGAGGACATAAAGGAGCTAAATCAAGATCTGGTTATCATACCAAGATAGGTTTTGAAGGAGGTCAGATGCCTTTGCAGAGACGTGTACCGAAATTCGGCTTTAAAAATATAAATCGCGTAAACTATAAGGCGATCAATGTAAGCATGCTTCAGGCATTGGCTGAAAGAGATAATCTGACGGCGGTAGATAAAAATGTGCTGGTAAATGCCGGATTGATATCTAAAAATGATCTTCTGAAAGTATTGGGCGACGGTGCTTTGACGGCTAAATTGGAAGTTAAAGCAGATGCTTTCTCTAAATCAGCTGTTGCTGCCATCGAAGCTGCTGGCGGATCGGTAGTCGTTTTATAAAACGAAACGAGTTTGTAAAGTTCATAAGGTTCATAAAGTTTATAAGGTTGTGGGGATAGATAACTTTATAGCTTTACTGACTTTATAAACTTTATAAACTTATAAATAGGAAAGAACTTATGAAGTTATTTGATACATTAAAGAACATTTGGAAAATTGATGAATTAAGAAACCGGATTCTGATGACTCTGGGATTAATTCTCGTTTACAGACTTGGTACAGAGGTGGTACTGCCGGGTATCGACCCTGCCGGATTAGCAGCATTGAAAAAACAGACCTCTACCGGTGTGTTGGGTTTGTTGGATATGTTCTCCGGGGGTGCGTTTTCTAACGCGTCGATATTTGCCTTAGGTATTATGCCTTATATCTCGGCCTCGATCGTTGTTCAGTTACTGGGGATTGCAGTTCCTTATTTTCAACGTATGCAGCGGGAAGGTGAGAGCGGACGGCGTAAAATCAACCAGATTACCCGTTATCTGACCATTGTCATTCTGATTCTACAGGGTTCTGCGTATCTTACCAACTTGCATGCACAGATTCAACCGGAATTTTTTGTGATAAAAGGTTTTTTCTTTACACTTCAGTCTGTTGCTATCTTGGCAGCAGGTTCAATGTTTGTTTTGTGGTTAGGTGAAAGAATTACAGACAAAGGAATTGGAAACGGTGTCTCCATCATCATTATGATCGGAATTATTGCCCGCTTGCCCTTTGCGTTCGTTGCGGAACTCACTTCCCGTGTCGGACAACAAGGCGGTGGTCTGGTAGCACTGTTGATCGAGATCATCTTCTTGTTCCTCGTATTCTGCGGCACGATATTATTGGTACAGGGAACCCGTAAGGTGCCTGTGCAGTATGCTAAAAGAATCGTAGGAAACAAGCAATACGGTGGTGTTCGTCAGTACATTCCTTTGAAGATCAATGCAGCCGGTGTTATGCCGATCATCTTCGCTCAGGCGATTATGTTGTTGCCGATCTCGTTTGCTAATTATGCAGCGTCCGACTCTATGTCCGGCTTTATCGCTGCTTTTTCTAACATGACCGGTTTTTGGTATAATTTCACGTTCTTCGTCCTGATCGTTGCATTTACTTATTTCTATACAGCGATCACGGTGAATCCGATGCAAATGTCGGAAGATATGAAGAAAAACGGAGGTTTTATTCCGGGAGTGAAGCCGGGTCGTAAGACGATGGAATTCCTGGATACCATTATGTCGAGAATCACATTGCCGGGATCTATTTTCCTGGGGATTGTAGCTATATTACCTGCATTTGCAATGTTGTCCGGCGTGAACAATCAATTCGCTCATTTTTATGGGGGTACTTCCCTTTTGATTTTAGTGGGTGTTGTTCTGGATACATTACAGCAAATTGAATCACACTTGCTGATGCGTCACTACGACGGTTTGATGAAGAACGGTCGTATCAAGGGAAAAACTCCCGGAGGACCGGCAGCATATTAATGATACTGAACAAGTGACCAAAGACAAAGGATTGGAAATTGTTTCCTCCTTTGTCTTTCGTCCTTTGCCATTTAAAGAAAAAGTATTACTTTTGCGGCATGATTTTTTTGAAGACCGAGGAAGAGATTGAATTATTGAGAGAGAGTAACCTTCTGGTAGGGATGACTCTGGGTGAAGTGGCAAAACACATTCGCCCGGGGATTTCTACATTAGAGCTGGACAAGGTCGCAGAGGAATTTATTCGTTCGCATGGAGCTGTTCCGGGCTTTTTGGGATATGGAGGTTTTCCGAATACATTATGTATATCGGTCAATGAAGAAGTGGTGCATGGAATACCGTCTGCCGGACGGATTTTGCAGGAGGGAGATGTGGTTTCGATAGATTGCGGAACTCTAAAGAATGGATTTTACGGCGATAGTGCTTATACCTTTGAAGTGGGAGAAGTGGCAGAAGATGTGAGAAAACTCTTGCGTGTAACCAAAGAGAGTTTGTATAAGGGAATTGAAAAAGCTGTTGCCGGATTGCGTATCGGAGATATCGGTCATGCCGTACAGTCGCATTGTGAGGCGAACGGCTTTTCCGTCGTTCGTGAAATGGTGGGACACGGTGTCGGTCATGAATTGCACGAAGATCCCCAGGTTCCTAATTACGGACGCCAGGGGCAGGGTGTAAAACTGAAAGAAGGGATGGTGATTGCAATCGAGCCTATGATCAATTTAGGTAAACGTCATATTTACCAGGATTCCGATGGCTGGACGATCCGTACGCGTGATAAGATGCCTTCCGCTCATTTCGAGCATACGGTAGCGGTGGGAAAGAAAGGGGCAGATATTCTGTCGTCGTTCAAGTATGTGGAAGAAGTATTAAATTCATAACAGGAAATTTTAGATTGTAGGTTGAATGACAATCTGAAATCTAAAACCAAAAGAAAAAAGTATGGCAAAACAGCCGTCGATAGAACAGGATGGAGTAATAACAGAAGCATTATCGAATGCGATGTTTCGGGTGGAATTGGAAAATGGGCATGTCATTACCGCTCATATTTCCGGCAAAATGCGTATGCATTATATTAAGATACTTCCCGGAGACAAGGTAAGGGTTGATATGTCGCCTTACGACTTGACTAAGGGACGGATTACATTTAGATATAAAAACTAAATCCGTTGCCTGTTCCCCATTTAGGATTTCTGGTTTTCAGGAATGATAAAGGGAATGAGCGAGGAATATTTGTGAATATTCAAATTTAAAAACCATGAAGGTAAGAGCGTCAATTAAGAAACGTAATGACGATTGCAAGATTGTAAGAAGAAAAGGCGTTTTGTACGTCATTAACAAAAAGAACCCGAAGTTTAAACAACGTCAGGGTTGATTCATTAATCTGTAAAATTAAAAGAGATTTATGGCAAGAATCGTAGGTGTAGATTTACCCTCAAACAAAAGAGGAGAAATAGCCTTGACCTATATCTTCGGTATAGGTAGAAGTAGTGCACGGACTATCCTGAGTGAAGCCGGCATCGATTATGATCTTAAGGTAAAGGACTGGAATGATGACCAGCTCGCAGCTGTACGTAAAATTATCAATGCAGAGTACAAAGTTGAAGGAGAGCTGAGATCGGCCGTTCAGATGAACATCAAACGACTGATGGATATCGGTTGTTATCGTGGTATCCGCCACCGTTTAGGATTGCCCGTAAGAGGACAGAGTACAAAGAACAATGCCCGTACAAGAAAGGGTAAGAAGAAAACTGTTGCTAACAAGAAAAAAGCAACTAAATAATTGAGTTGAATTATGGCAAAGAAGTCTACATCAAACAAGAAGCGGCTGGTTAAAGTAGAAGCCGTGGGACAAGCACACGTTCATTCGTCTTTTAATAACATCATTATCTCTCTGACAAATAATTCAGGTCAGGTTATTTCCTGGTCGTCAGCAGGTAAAATGGGATTCAGAGGCTCAAAGAAAAATACTCCTTATGCTGCACAGATGGCTGCTGCCGATTGCGCTAAGGTGGCATTTGATCTTGGAATGAGAAAGGCAAAAGTATATGTTACCGGTCCGGGAAACGGTCGTGAATCGGCTATCCGTTCGATCCATGCAAGTGGTATCGAAGTGGCAGAAATCATCGATGTAACCCCGCTGCCTCACAATGGTTGTCGTCCTCCGAAAAGACGTCGGGTATAATTTAATGAGCGAGGTAAGAAGCTTTTGCCGATTGCCTTTAATGTAACGTGTAAATATAATTTGAAATTAAAATGGCTAGATATACAGGACCTAAGTCTAAAATAGCAAGAAAATTCGGTGAACCTATTTACGGACCGGATAAGGCGCTGGAACGGAGAAACTATCCGTCAGGTCAGCATGGTTTGGCTCGTCGTAGAAGAAAAATCTCTGAGTACGGCGTTCAGCTGAAAGAAAAACAAAAAGCAAAATATACCTATGGTTTGTTGGAAAAACAATTCCGCAACCTGTTTGAAAAAGCAGAACGTGCTGGTGGTGTTACCGGTGAAGTATTACTTCAACTGTTGGAATGTCGTTTGGATAACACCGTTTATCGTTTAGGTATTGCACCGACTCGTGCCGCTGCACGTCAGTTAGTGTCTCACCGTCACATTACCGTTAACGGAGGTATTTGTAATATTCCTTCTGCAATGGTTCGCCCGGGCGACATCGTAGCTGTTCGTGAGAAATCCAAAGCTCTTGAAATCATCTCCGATTCTTTGCGTAGCAATCGGGTAAGCAAGTTCTCATGGTTAGAATGGGACGCTGCTTCTATGAGCGGAAAATTGTTGAATGTTCCGGAAAGAACAGACATCCCGGAGAACATTAAAGAACAGTTAATCGTAGAATTGTATTCTAAGTAAAAATTAAAAATATTTATGGCAATATTAGCTTTCCAGAAACCGGACAAAGTAATCATGCTTGAATCGACAGACAAATTCGGAAAATTCGAATTTCGTCCGTTAGAGCCTGGTTACGGAATCACTATTGGTAATCCGTTGCGCAGAATTTTGCTGTCTTCCTTGGAAGGCTTTGCGATTACCGGTATCAAAATACATGGTGTTGATCATGAGTTTGCCACCATTCCGGGTGTAATCGAGGATGTAACCGAGATTATCCTGAATTTGAAGCAAGTTCGGTTTAAAAGAAAAGTAGAGGATGTAGAGGATGAGAAGCTAACTGTTCTTGTTTCTGGGCAAGAAACTTTCACTGCCGGCGATATCAATAAATTTTTGACTGGTTTTGAAGTCCTCAACACAGATTTGGTAATCTGTAACATGGATACCTCAGTAAATTTCCAGATGGAAATTACCATTCAGAAAGGACGTGGATATGTGCCGAGCACGGAAAATATGCCAACCGATGCAGAGGTAGGTTTTATACCTATCGACGCAATTTACACACCTATCCGGAATGTAAAATATGAAATAGAGAACTATCGTGTAGAGGGGAAAACCGACTACGAAAGATTGGTTTTCGAAATCGAAACCGATGGTTCTATCAATCCTACCGATGCTTTGAAAGAAGCAGCTAAGATTCTGATTCATCACTTTATGTTGTTCTCAGACGAAAAGATCACTCTGGAATCTGAAGACAAATACGGTAATGAAGAATTCGACGAAGAAGTTCTCCATATGCGCCAGCTGTTGAAGACAAAACTCGTGGATATGGATCTGTCAGTTCGTGCTTTGAACTGTCTGAAAGCTGCCGAAGTAGAAACGCTGGGTGAACTGTGTCGCTTCAATAAAAACGACTTGTTGAAATTCCGTAACTTCGGTAAGAAGTCTTTGACGGAATTGGAAGCTTTGTTGGAGAATAACAACCTGGAATTCGGTATGGATGTTTCTAAGTATAAATTAGATAAGGAATAACGAAGATGAACCATAAGAAGAAATTTAACCACCTGAGCAGAACCAGTGCACACAGAAAAGCACTGCTTTCCAATATGGCTGTGTCTTTGATTCTTCACAAAAGAATCAGTACAACAGTAGCAAAGGCTAAAGCGCTCAAAATGTATGTTGAGCCGTTGATCACCAAGAGTAAAAACGACAATCAGAATTCACGCCGCGTTGTATTCAGTTACCTGGGACAAAAAGAGGCTGTTACCGAATTGTTCGGTGAAATAGCTCCGAAAATTGTAAACCGCCCCGGTGGTTACACCCGCATTTTGCGTACCGGAAACCGTATCGGTGACAATGCAGAAACCTGCATTATCGAGTTGGTTGATTACAATGCAACTTATACCGAAGTGAAACAGGAAGTGAAGAAAACAGCAACTCGCCGTCGTCGTCCTTCTGCTAAAAAAGCTGAAGCGACCGATGCAACCGTTGTTGAAGAAGCTCCGAAGGCTGCTGCTGAAGAAGAAGCACCTAAAGCTGAATAAGTATTACCACTTATCCATCATAAAAGCGAACCTATTGCAGGTTCGCTTTTTTATTTTCCGTCATCCCAATATCTTGTTATAGATGTTATTATTTATAGCTATATGTTAGGAATGATATATATAAATTTTTACAATGAAAGTTAATTCTTGATTTTTCGTTTACTAAATATCATTCTTTTGTCGTAACTTGGATGTGCAATTTTGCGAAAAACATAAAATAAATTGAAGTAATGACGCATATCGTTGATATCATAGGCCGGGAGATTTTGGACTCCCGGGGAAATCCGACAGTTGAAGTAGATGTTATTCTGGAAAGTGGAATTATGGGGCGGGCAGCCGTACCTTCCGGCGCATCGACCGGAGAGCATGAAGCCCTGGAATTGCGCGATGGAGATAAATCCCGTTATCAGGGTAAAGGTGTGTTGAATGCTGTAAACAATGTGAATACAGTAATTTCCGATGCTTTATTGGGTATGGATGTGACTGAACAAACGGCCATCGACCGTATGCTGATCAATCTGGACGGAACCAAAACAAAATCGAATTTGGGCGCTAACGCCATGCTGGGGGTATCTCTGGCCTGCGCTAAAGCGGCTGCCAATGCTTTGGAAATTCCTCTTTACCGTTATATCGGAGGGTGTAATGCCAAGGTTTTGCCGGTACCTATGATGAATATTATCAATGGTGGCTCACATTCCGATTCTCCTATTGCTTTCCAGGAATTTATGATTCGCCCGGTAGGAGCTAAGTCTTTTAAGGAAGCCGTTCGTATGGGGGCAGAGGTATTTCACACCCTGAAAAAGGTATTGCACGACCGTGGCTTGAGTACGGCAGTGGGCGATGAAGGCGGTTTTGCACCTGTTTTAAAGGGAACGGAAGATGCTTTGGAATCAATCATAGAAGCGATTAAAAAAGCAGGTTATAAACCGGGAGAGGATGTGATGATCGGATTGGATTGTGCTTCTTCCGAGTTTTACAAAAACGGTATTTACGATTATACCATATTTGAAGGAGCTAACGGAGCTAAACGGAGTTCAACCGAACAAGTGCTTTATCTGGAAGAATTGATCGATAAATATCCGATCGATTCTATCGAAGACGGTATGTCGGAAAACGATTGGGACGGCTGGGAAATGCTGACGGCAAAAATCGGTGATCGTTGCCAGTTGGTAGGAGACGACCTTTTTGTAACCAATGTAGAATATTTAAAGAAGGGCATCGAGCTGGGTTGTGCCAATTCGATTCTGATTAAAGTAAACCAGATCGGAACATTGACCGAAACACTGGATGCTATCGAAATGGCACATCGTGCCGGTTATACTTCGGTTACTTCGCATCGTTCCGGTGAAACCGAGGATGCTACGATTGCAGATATCGCCGTAGCTACGAATTCCGGACAGATTAAGACCGGTTCCATGAGCCGTTCCGACCGTATGGCAAAATACAATCAGTTGCTGCGCATCGAAGAAGAATTGGGCGAGGACGCTGTTTTCTTCGGCAGACGGTTCAATAAAAAGAAATAAAGTTCAATAAGCCGGATAAAAAGAGATTACCTATGTGGTAATCTCTTTTTTGTTTTATGAATAAATGCCTGGTGATGTTTCGGTATGTTTGTCGGATACGCATCCGGTCGCTGATCGATTAACCAGTTGCCGGGAAACAAATTACAACCATTTTTTCCGTTTGAAGAAAAACAGCATAACAATGGCGATTATAATCATGATCGCCCATAAAATATAGTAGGCATTCGGATAATGTAAGGCCGGAATATATTCGAAATTCATTCCATATACACCAACGATGAAAGTAAGAGGGATAAAAATAGCAGAAAAAATAGTCAGCACTTTCATCACATCGTTCACGTTATTACTGATGTTTGCATTGTAGCTGTTTTGTTGGTCGGAAACCATCATGTAATAAATTTCTATCGCTTCCAGAGCCTGAGTGACCAATCCTTCCAAATCACGAAGATAAGCGTAGGTGCGTTCGTTGATCAGGTCGGAATCCGAGGTAATGAAGCGGGTCATTGCTTCTTTAACCGGGCGGATATTTTTACGGATATACGATAATTCGGTTTTGTAATGATAGATATCCTGAATGATCTTTTTACCGCTGCTTAACAGGATTTTTTCCTGTTCTTCGATCGAATTTCCTAATTTTTCAATATTCAGGATATAACTGTCCACCAAAGTGTCTATCAATGTGTAGCAAAGGTAATCGGGGGAGTAAGTTCTGATTTTGCTTAGGCCGGAATACAGGCGTTTTGTAACGTCCTCGAAATATTTAGTGTTGGTTTCCTGTATTGTAATCAGATAGTTACTTCCTAAGATCATCGAAATTTGGTCGAACTCCGCTTTTCTGGTTTCTTTATTGAAAAACAGTGATTTCAGGATGATAAAGATATGGGTGTCGTCTTCGTTCATTTTGGGGCGTTCGTCCGTGTTCAGGATATCTTCTAAAACCAATGAAGGAATTGTAAATTTTTTGCCGACCTGCTCGATCAGCGAGGTGTCGTGCAGCCCTTCGATCGAAATCCAGGTGACATGGTCGTCGGAAATGTATTCATTTATCTTGTCCAGCGATTTCAGTTCACCTTCTTTGAGATACTCTGCATTGTATTGGGTGACATTGATACACGGACGGTCTATCTTTTGCCGTCCGATGAAGATTAGCGATCCGGGAGCAGCTCCTTTGGATTTTTGTTTATCCTTTAAAAAACGTGCCATAATGAGCAAAGGTTATATTCCATGGGGAATCTTAGTTTGAGGTTTCTGTCTTTTTCAACTCCACAGGGAAAGCCTTGGTCACTTCTCCGGTGTAAATGCTGAGGTGCGGGAATGGGATTTCGATGTTCCTGGCGTCGAAGGCTTTCTTGATGCGCCGGCGATACTCCCGGCTGACAGCCCATTGCATGCCCGATTTGGTTGTTAATTTCACTTTTAGGATCACTGCACTGTCGCCGAATTGATCTACTCCCCATACATCTACCGGAGCGAGCATGCGCGGACCGAAATCTTTGTCATTTTGCATTTCTTCTCCTACTTGTTTCATGACTTCCGATACTTTGTCGGTATCTTCTTTATAGGCAACGCCGATGTCCACGACAATGGCCGACCAGCCTTTGGTCATATTGGAAAGAGTGTTGATCTTGCCATTCTGGAAAATATGTACGACACCCGAAGAATCCCGCAGGGTGGTGGTACGCATTTCTATTTTTTCGACTGTTCCTGTCGTGCCGTTGATAATGGCGACATCACCGGTGCGGATCTGGTCTTCCAGTAAAATAAAGAAACCGGAAATAAAGTCCCGGACTAATTCCTGAGCACCGAAACCTACGGCCAGGCCGACGATTCCCGCACTGGCCAAAATGGGCGCAATGTTGATATTGAATTTGCCTAACAGGATCAGGATAAAGATCGTCCATAAAAATATTCGGCCTATGCCGTAAATGATGCCGGAAAGGGTATTGATTCGTTTCTGCCCTTCGTCATTGTCGATGTCTTCGGCTTTATATATCCGGTTTAAAGCAACTTTCTTAATTCGTTTTACGAGGTAGTGGAGTAGCCGCATCAAAGCGATAAAGAGACATATTAAAATAGCTATCGAAGGGACCTGGGTAATGGTCCAGCTCATTAATTTGTGTGTGAGATCGTGCCAGAAGGCCTTTTCTGTGATATTGCTATGCGAAGGATTCCAGAAAATGGCTAAAGTGGTGACACCTGTTTTGGCCGGGATACTGTCGGCAACGATCATGCCGGTGGAATCGTCCCAAACCTTATGTTTCAGGTGGCGGGGATTGATCTCGAAATTTGCATCGATTTCAGGGACGAACATAATGATTTCGTCGAGAGAGGGAATAAAATCGGTATTTTCATAAGCCGCACGGATTTCACCGACATTGGATTGAAGCCCGATTCCTTTTTCCGTTGTATAGCGTTTGTCTTTGATGACGATCCGGGTAATTCTCGATCCCTCGTCGTTTTTAGTTTGAGGACTGGCGATCAGTAACAGGCGGTTTTGCTTATCGTAAACATAGAAATTATCCGAAGCATCTGCTGTCAGTTCGCTTTTCGTTTTTATTTTTTTAATCTGATTTTCTGAAAAAAGGCTGTGTAAATCTTTAATCGTCATGCCTTTTTTGATTATTCCCACTTGATTCGGAGCAATCAGAAACTCCTCTTTTTCTGTATCTACGGTTTGTTTTGGGGTGGAAAGGGTACAACTTCCCCCCAACATGAGGATGAATAAAATAATAAATATGTTTCGCATAATAGGTCGTGTTAGTTTCCTACAAATTTACGGAATCCCTTGTCTAAAACCAATGTGAACCTCTTATTAAAATTTAAGAAAATAAGTAAAAATTCGCAAGTGAGAACGAGTGCCGGAAAGCAGGTTTTGAACTAAAGGGTATCGGGAAAGAAATACCGGAATTTTTCCGCTTATATTTATCTGAAAATAGAGAAAAAATGACGTTTTTCAGGATGTATTTTTGACCTAATTTTATCATTTTCAGGATAAAAAATTGTTGAAACGTTTGCGCAATCGTTGATTATCAAGGCTCTCTGACTGTGGGAAAAAATGTGTTTTTTAACTTGTTTAGACGATACGATTCGCTACCTTTACTATGTTTTACAACATAAAAATTTAAGAAAAAGTATCCTATTTTATTATGACTCAAGAAGCAAAAGTTATAGAGAAGCACGATGTTGTGATCCGTTTCTCCGGTGATTCGGGGGATGGAATGCAATTAACCGGACAGCAATTTTCGGATACCTCCGCCTTATTTGGAAATGATGTAGCGACTTTTCCTGATTATCCGGCCGAGATCCGCGCTCCTCAGGGCACGGTGGGAGGCGTTTCCGGTTTTCAGGTTCATATCGGAGAAGAACACATCACTACTCCGGGCGATTATGCGGATGTGCTTGTTGCAATGAATCCGGCAGCCTTAAAGGCTAATTTAAGATGGGCGAAAAAAGCAGGTACGATCATTGTCGATACCGATGCTTTTACCGATAGACATATAGAGCGAGCGGGATATACCGTAAATCCGTTGGAAGACGGTTCCCTGGCGGATTATAATGTAATTCCGGTAAGAATAACGGAATTGACGATCGAGGCATTGAAAGAAACGGGGCTCGATCAAAAGTCGGTATTGAGGTGCAAAAATATGTTTGCCCTGGGGATGATTTACTGGATGTTCGAACGTTCCGTTGAGCATACCGAGGCCTTTTTCGATATTAAATTCGGTAAAAAGCCATCGATTGCATCGGCAAATAAGCTGGTGTTGCGTGCCGGATATAATTATGCATCGAATGTGCATGCTTTGGCGGTGCATTTTAAAGTGTCGCCCGCTACGATAGAGAAAGGGAAATACCGTACGATTACAGGAAATAAGGCTACGGCCTGGGGATTGCTGGCTGCTGCGGAAAAAGCGGGACTGCCTCTGTTTTGTGGTTCTTATCCCATTACTCCGGCTACGGATATTTTGCACGAGCTGGCACTCCGGCGTGATCTGGGAGCGAAAACCTATCAGGCGGAAGATGAGATCGGAGGGATATGTACGGCAATAGGTGCCAGCTATGCCGGGAATTTTGCCGTGACTACGACCTCCGGACCCGGATTGGCTTTGAAGTCGGAAGCCTGTGGTTTGGCTGTCATGGCAGAACTGCCTTTGGTGATTGTGGATGTACAGCGTGGAGGTCCTTCTACGGGATTACCCACTAAGACGGAACAGTCCGATTTGTTGCAGGCGTTATACGGGCGTAACGGGGAATGTCCCATGCCTGTGATTGCAGCCAGCACATCCGGCAATTGTTTCGATTATGCTTTTATGGCGGGTAAGATCGCTTTGGAACACATGACTCCGGTTATCCTGCTGACAGACGGTTTTTTGGCTAACGGGGCACAGCCGTGGTTAATTCCTTCCATGGCGAAATTACCTCCGATCCGGCTTCGGGTAGCTAAAGAAGGCGATGAATATCAGCCTTATGCCCGCGATCCGGAAACTTTGGCAAGAACCTGGGCATGGCCGGGAACAAAGGGATTGGAACATCGAATCGGCGGCCTTGAAAAGATGAACATTACCGGGAATATCAGTTATGTTCCTGAAAACCATCAGGTGATGACCGATCTGAGGGAAGTCAAAGTAGAACGTATCGCCCAATATATTCCGGAACAGGAAGTGTATGGAAATGCAAAGGGAGGAGAAGTGCTGATTGTGGGTTGGGGTGGAACGTACGGGCATTTGATTTCGGTGGTGAAGGAAATGCGTTCGGAAGGTAAAGACGTCAGTCTGGCACATTTCAACTATATCAATCCTTTACCTAAGAATACGGGTGACATTTTATCCCGTTATAAGAAAATAATCGTATGTGAGTTGAATCTGGGACAATTCGCTGCTTATTTAAGAAGTAAATATCCGGAATATACTTATTTACAATGCAATAAGGTTGAAGGGCTGCCTTTCACCGTTGTTGAATTGAAGGAAAAGATCGATCGTTTGATGAATGCTTAAGTTGAGAATGTATTATGGAAGAAATAAAATATACTCCGAAAGATTTTAAGAGTGACCAGGAGGTCCGCTGGTGTCCGGGTTGCGGTGACCACGGTATTATTAATTCTGTTCAAAAGGCAATGGCCGAGTTGGGATATCCCAAAGAATCCTGGGCGGTTATTTCCGGGATCGGCTGTTCTTCCCGTTTCCCTTATTATATGAATACTTACGGTTTTCATACGATTCACGGACGGGCGGCAGCCATAGCTTCGGGGGCGAAAAATGCTAACCGGAATCTGAATATCTTGCAGGTTTCCGGCGACGGGGATGCTTTAGCCATCGGGGGAAATCACTTTATTCATGCAATTCGCCGGAATGTGGATATCACGATTTTGCTTTTCAATAATGAAATTTATGGCTTGACCAAAGGACAGTATTCGCCGACGACAAAACTGGGTACTAAAACAAAAACTTCTCCCTATGGGACGATTGAGCATCCCTTTAATCCCGGAGAATTGACGATCGGGGCGCAGGGAAAGTTTTTTGCCCGTTCTATCGATACCAGTGTTGCGCTGACAGCCGAGATATTGGAAACGGCGGTTAAGCATAAGGGGACTTCGGTAGTGGAAGTTTTGCAAAATTGTGTAATTTTTGCCGATGGGGTACATGCTGCGATAACAGACAAAGAGGTGAGGGAAGACCGGCAGTTGATATTGCGCCACGGACAGCCTATGATTTTTGGAAAGAATAAGGATAAAGGTTTGGTTCTTGCTTCTACCGGCGAACTGAAAGTGGTGGAAATAGGGAAAGAGGGAATTACGGAAAAAGATATTTTGGTGCACGACGCTCATAATCCGAACCCTTTTCTGCATTGGATGCTGGTAAATATGAAAGCGCCTGAATATCCGGTTGCTTTAGGAGTGATCCGGGACGTAGAAGCCCATACTTATGATGAAGCGTTGGATGAACAGATTGCCGAAGTCCAAAGCAGGTCTAACATTCGCTGTATGGACGATTTATTGAATAGCGGGGATATCTGGGAAGTGAAATAAGTTTTATATCATGTATTATTAAAACCGTTCCGGAATACTCTTCCGGAACGGTTTTATTATAAGGGCAAAATATACATTGCGTGTGATATTTTTTATGAAGACAGGCCGGAGAAATCTTTTTGCCTGGGGAAACCTTTAGAACTTGTAAAGCAGTCCGATATTAGCCCCGATATTCAATATTTTGTCGAATCCGATATTACCGGGAGTGTTTTCATCGAATTGATAGGAATCCTCTACTTTAGGCACATAATCTACTCTTATTTTGAAATCTAAGTACACTTGCTCCGATAGTTCGAAAAGGGAACCTGCATTTAGGCCTACACCCGGCGAAACAATGAATAGTTTCTTGGAAAGGGTCGGGATACCGTAAATGTCGGAACGGCGGGAAACCTTGATATTGGTGAGATAAGCTCCGAAATGGATACCGAGGTAAGGGAGTATGGTATGATCCCAGTTCGGCATATAGAATGAAGCATCCAATAATACCGGAATCAGACGACATTTGTAATCCTGGTCGGTGTTGTCGTTGCTTAGCAGAACTTTGGACTTAAAAGAATGATAACCCGCTTCAAACCCGATTCCGATAACATGGTTGATGAGATATTTGCCTGCCACATTTCCCCCTAATCCGTTTTTCAGGATTTTCCCCATATCCCCTAAAGGATAGGAATAACCTGCATTCACTCCTAACAGGAGACCATTATCCTGACGGTAATATTGTCCTTGTGTGATGCTTGCCGTGCAAAACAGGCAAATTAGGCAGAAGTACCATTTTTTCATATTGTCGTTTTAAGGTCTTTTATTTCGTATGTCCGGTACGGGTCGTTTATAACTCTGCGGCTTTTTCCTGGCGGGAGCTGATGTGTTTTTCCACTTCCTGCAATTTTTGTTTGGCGTACGAATCGTTTATCTTCACTCCCAAAGCTTTTTGGTAATAGAATTTGGCCACTGCATAAGCTTTGTCTTTAAAAGCTTTATCCGCCTTGCCGATATGTTCTTTGTATTCTTTTTGCACAGCGGCTAATTGCTCGGCTTCAATTTGCTTGTCGATTTCTATAATCTGTTTTTCAATGTTTTCTTTGTCGATCGGGAGAATGTCCATCGCTCTTTGGTAATAGAATTTTGCCGAAGCATAATTCTTTTCCAGCAAGGCTTTCTCTGCCGTATTCTTATTCTTGTTGAACTCTGCCAGTTTATTTTTGTATTTGGCCGAATGGATAATGTTTGTAATTTCAACTAATTGCTTTTTGGGATATTCTTCTCCCAGATTCAGAGAGTCCGCCTGTGTGTATCGGATTTTAGCCAGGGCGTAATTTTCAATTTGGAAAGCAGCATCTCCTTCTGCAATCAGACGCCTGTAATCGTTTTGTAAAGCTTGCCTGCGTATGGCTTCCTGTTTCTGCCGTTCCTGTTCGGCGGCTAATTGCCGCTTTTGCTCTTCGATCGCCGCCTGTGTTTTCGCAATCCTTTCTTTCGGATAGGCTTCCTGTGGTTTTAATGTCAGGGCTTCCTGATAGGCAACGAGAGCTTTCTGATATTCTTTGTCATTGAATAGGTGGTCGCCTTGTAGTAATAATTTTCCATAATTACTATCCATTGCCGCCTGTTGTTTTTGTTTCTCTGCCAATAACCTGGATTGTTCTGCCAGCAGGTCGTTGATTTCCCGGACACGGTCGGCCGGATAAGGGTCTTTATTATTGAGCCGGGTCGCTTCGGAATAAGAATTTTTTGCGTCGATATAGTTTTTTGCTGTGAAAAGGCTGTCGGCGGTTGCTAACAAAATTTTATAAGTTCGTTCATTTTGTTGTGCTATGCTTTGACGGGCTTTTTCCAGTTCAGCTTCTTTTTTGGCCAGTTCGATATGGGAACTGGCATCCCGGTCGGCCGGTTTGATTTGTAAGGCCTGTTTCCATTGGGAAATAGCATCCTCCCATTTCCTTAACTCGTAAGATGCTTTTCCCGCATCCATAAATTGGGCATACATCTGTTCCTTTTTCAAAGATTCGGCATCTTGACCGGCTAACACTTGTTTTATGCTTTTTTCAGCCTGGGCGATTCTGTCTTTGATTTTATCGGAATACTCTTTGTCGAATGTAAAATCATCCAATTCGTAGTTATAGGAGAGGATCGCGACAGGCTGTTCGAAGATCGACAGATCGACCTGCTCTACTTTGGGAAGTAGGTTTATAGTCAGTTTTATAGGGGGAAAATTAGGGTTGCTTTCTATGATCTCGCCCGGCACTTCGGTGTTTACGCTGATATTTTTAGTGATGTAGCCGCTTTTTTCAAAAGTGATTTTGTAATCGGCATCCAGAGCGAGTTTGAAGTCGAAACGTCCTTTTTTAGAAATGTCCTGTTGTGTCAGTTTGATGTTGTTTTTATATATGATGATCCGTGCTCCTTCGGAAGAGGCATTTTCAATCGTGACGTTTCCATTCAGTTGTAAACTTTGGGAAAATAGAAATGAAGGAACAAGAATAGAAATGAGAAACAGTAAGTATTTTTTCATCACACACATATTTTTTACAAAAATAGCAATAAGGTGTAAAACTATATCAGTTTGCCCTGTTTTTTAACTTTTAGGGGAAGAGAGGCGGTAATGCGGCCGATGAAAATGTTTTAAAGAGGAGATTTATAACGGCTATTGTTTAGCCTGCCGTTTGTTTCTATCCGATAAACCGGGGCTATCCGTGAAAGAAATTACTTTGTGTGTGAAGAAGAGAGGGATAAAAAATACCCGGATAAATTCTATCCGGGTATTCATATATAAGCTGATTTTTTATTTACTGCTTTTCAATTTAGCTCTTTCGATATATTTTTCAATATCGCGTCCTTCCGGCGAGGCTGGAAATTCCTGATTGATTTTTTCATAGATTTTCAGAGCACCTGCATAATTGTTGCTTTTCTCGAGAGCTAAAGCATTTTTCATTAAGAAAACAGGAGTAGAGAAATCGTTTAATTTGGAGGAAGCCGCTTTGCTGTAAGATTCAGCCGCTTTTGCATAGTTTCCCAGTTGCATGTAAGCGTCGCCGATGTTAGCGATAGCCATGTTGTTCATTAATAAATCGTCGGATGAGAATTTTTTCAATGAGGTAATGGCATTTTCGTATTCTCCTAAATAAAGATAAGACAGGCCGGCGTAAAAATTTGCCAGATTCCCTGCCGGGGTCGAACTATATTTATCGGCAATTTCAACGAATCCGAGAATGTTGCCGTCGCCGTTCAGCGCCAGGTTGAAAGAATCTTTTTCAAAATAATTCTGTGCACCGAATATCTGGCTGGAAGCCTCTTTTGCTTTGGGCTCTGAAACCAAGTGCTTATAACCGAAATAACCACCGATAATTATAACCAACACAAGGACGATGTTGATGAGCATTTTTTGATTTTTTTCAATGAACTGCTCGCTGCTGGTCAGTGCACCTTCCAGATGATCGAAGCCATCTTCGTGTTTTACCTTTTCTTTTGACATATCTTTAATAATTATTACAAATTACAAAATAAGGGTATCAATCTACCTTAATAGCCTGCAAAATTAGCGTTTTAAATTGAATATAGAAATATCCGGCGTTTTTTTTTAATTTACCGGTTTTCAGCTTTTAATGTGAGTGGCTGTAATGCCTTGTCATTATATTTTCCCAGCGTTGCCCTTTATTCAAAAAAAGAGTAATTTTGTGCAGTAAACCAGTCTGACAGATAAACCGGGAAATGAATGATTATAAAAGAACTGAATATAATTAATTTTAAAAATATTGCCGAAGCTACTTTGGCATTCAGTCCCGGTTTTAATTGTTTTGTAGGAAACAATGGTGTGGGTAAAACGAATGTATTGGACGCTCTGTACCACCTTTCTATGTGTAAGAGCTATTTTAATTTACCCGACCTGCAAAACATCCGGCATGGAGAGCCTTTTTTTGTCGTGCAGGGAAAATACGAGCGGGAAGGTGAAGAATTGGATGTTTATTGCGGAGTGAAGCGGGGACAGAAAAAGGTGTTCAAAAAAAACCAGAAAGCTTACGATAAATTATCGGAACACATCGGGTTATTGCCTTTGGTCATGATTTCTCCGGAAGATGTGGCATTGATCGATGGAGGGAGCGAAGAGAGGCGGAAATTGATCGATGGAATCATCAGTCAGTGTGACCGGGGCTATCTTTATCAATTAATTCGTTACAATAAAGCGCTATCCCAGCGGAACTCTTTCCTTAAATCTAACGTAGGTAAATTATTAGACCTTGAAATGCTGGACATTTGGGATGAGCAGTTGGCGGAATGCGGGGAGGCGATTATGCGTAAGCGCGCAGAGTTTCTGGCAGAGTTCAGCCAGGTATTTCAATCTTATTATGAGCTATTGTCGTTAGGACGGGAAGTGGTTACTTTGTCGTATAAAGCATCGGTAAGGGATGGGGATATGCTGTCGGCTCTCCGGGCTTCGTTCGAACGCGACCGGATTATGACTTATACGACCACCGGAGTTCACCGTGATGATATTCTTTTGAATATCGGGGATTATCCGGTGAAAAAAATCGGCTCACAAGGGCAGAAAAAAACGTTCCTGATAGCTTTAAAGCTGGCTCAATATGCCTGGCTGCACCGGATGAGCGGAGTTAAACCCTTGTTGCTGCTGGACGATATATTCGATAAGCTGGATGCAGACCGGGTGAATCAAATCGTAGCCATTGTCAGTGGGGATGTATTCGGGCAGGTGTTTATTACCGACACGAACCGGGAGCATATCGACGACATTTTAAAATTACAGCATACGGAGTATAAGTTGTTTAAAGTGGAGCAGGGCGAGATTTTGTAATTGTAAAGAAATGTTGTTCAATTTAATATTATATTTGCAGCACAAAGATGATCAGAGATAATAAAACGCAAAAAATAGACGAACTGGTCGAAGCGGTGCTGAAGCAGATGGGATTATACCAGAAGTTTAAGGAGCGGGAGGTCTGTAACGTTTGGCCGGAAGTTGTGGGACAGATGATCGCTTCGCGTACGAAGAGCGTTAGCGTATCGGATGGCAGGCTTTTTGTTGTATTTACTTCCGCAGTTGTGAGGAATGAGATTTTGATGGTGAAAGATGGATTGATTAAGGCGTTAAATGATAGATTGGGCGAGCAAATTATCAAAGATATTATTATAAAATAGTGATCCGGCAGATCGTGTCGTGACTATTTTCCCGGGAATAAAAAAATGGGATTATGAATCTGATAGAATCGAGTGATATATTAAAAGCTTCCGGAAAACTGAATCGTTTGGGGGGGAATGTCGGGGGAAGTATCGTAGCCAAACTGGTGATGTACATTATGAGGCTGAATAAGATCAACAAATTGTATTCTAATGTATATGACGAGGATCCGGAGGCATTCCTCGACCGTTTGATCGAAGCTTTGGGGGTGACTATCGAAATCAATGAAGAAGATTTATTGAAAATACCGAAGGAAGGGCCTTTTATCACGATATCCAATCATCCGTTCGGAGGATTGGACGGTATAATTTTAATCAAGCTGTTGAGTAAAATTCGTCCGGATTATAAAGTGATGGCTAATTTTTTGTTGAGGAAGATCGTGCCCATCAAGGATTATTTTTTGGCTGTAAATCCTTTCGAAGACCGGAAAAATATATCCAGCGCTTCGGGAATTAAAGAGGCACTTCGTCATTTGGAAGAAGGTAAGCCGTTGGGGTTGTTTCCGGCGGGTGAAGTATCTTCTTATAAGGCTGATTCCAATAATATCGAAGATAAGGAATGGGGACAGTCGGTGTTGAAAATGATTAAAAAAGCGAATGTTCCTGTTATTCCGATTTATTTTAAAGGTTCCAACAGTCTTTTGTTTCAGTTGCTGGGGTTAATTCACCCGATGTTGAGAACCGTCAAATTGCCTTCCGAGTTATTAAATAAGAAAAACAGAATTATCCGGATGCGGATCGGTAGTCCGATTTCTCCGGAAATTCAAAATTCATTTACGGACATCATGCAGTATGGTAAATTTTTAAGAGCAAAAACTTATCTGTTAGGGTCGTCTCTGGAGGTAAAGAAATTTTTCCTGAAAACTCAAAAGGCGGGAAAACATGTAGAGCCCGTTGCTCCCAATGTCGATGTCGAAGTATTGAAAAAGGAGGTAGAAAATATAACAGAGGATTATCTGTTGTTTACGATGAAAAATTATTCGGTATTTTGTGCTCCGACCTTAAAAATTCCGAATGTACTGAATGAAATCGGGCGTTTGCGTGAAGTTACTTTCCGGGCAGTGGGCGAAGGGACTAACCGGAGTATCGATTTGGACGAGTTCGATTTGTATTATTATCACCTGTTTATTTGGGATAACGAGGTTAGCCGGATTGTGGGTGCTTACCGGGTAGGTAAGGGGAAAGACATTATCGATCGATATGGTATCAAAGGTTTTTATATCAATACACTTTTCAAGATTCGCAAGGATATGCTTCCGGTTTTGTACGAATCTATCGAATTGGGACGTTCGTTCGTCATCGAGGAATATCAACGGAAACCGCTTCCGCTTTTTATGTTGTGGAAAGGGATTCTTTATTTTCTGATCAAGAATCCGGAATACCGTTATCTGATCGGCCCTGTGACGATCAGCGGAAAATATACAACGGTGTCGAAAGAGCTGATCATGAAATTCATTATCCGTAATCATTGGGATGCAGAGTTGGCGCAATGCGTGACTCCTCGCTGTAAATACCGGGTGGAAACCAACGATCCCGATGTGGATGTTATGGTGGATGCGTCCGGGGCGGATATCGCCATGCTCGATAAGATGATCGGGGATATAGAGCCTTCGAGCGACAAGTTGCCTATATTATTGAAAAAATATATTTCGCTCAATGGACGGATTATCGGTTTTAATATCGATCCGAAATTCAATATGTGTTTGGACGGATTATTGATTTTGGACTTGTTCGACGTGCCGATGAATACGATCGAATCTTTGTCTAAAGAAATGAACGACGATACGATTTTGAGCCGTTTTTCTCCGGATGTACCGGAACTTTAAAAAATACCCGATTGTGGAAAGGAAAACGGAGCGGAGGAAGGGGAAAATATAAATGCATAAAATGAGGTAAGGACTTTTGAGAGGGGAATGTCCTTATTTTTTAAAGAGAATTAAAATGTACGATGTTGTATATGTTTTCAGAGGAATCCTGATTGGATTAATGGTTTCAGTGCCGTTAGGGCCGATGGGAGTGCTGATTATACAAAAGACATTGAACAAAGGGGCGTTAGCCGGTTTTGTTGCAGGGATGGGAGCTGCCTGTGCCGATCTGTTTTATGCGATCGTAGCAGCTTTCGGCTTGGGGTTTGTGATCAATACGATTAAAACCCACGAACTTATTTTACAGCTTATCGGTGGTATATTCCTGATTATCGTAGGATTGAAAATTTATTTCGATAATCCGTTAAAGCAGATACGAACCCGTAAAAGGGTGACTAAAACGGGACTTTTGGGAGACTTTCTTTCTTTATTTTTTCTGACCGTATCGAATCCTGTGGCTATTATCGTGTTTATGGCTGTTTTTGCCGGAACATCCGTTTTCGGGGATAATCCTTCGTTCCGGACAGAACTGTTTGTTTTGTCCGGTGTGATCGTCGGAGGTGGTTTGTGGTGGTACACTTTATCGACCCTGGTCAATGTGTTCCGTAAGAAATTCCGTCTCCGGGTATTGATTACGATCAATCGTGTTGCCGGGGTTGTCATTACGATTTTGGGAGGACTTGCCATTTTAGCGGCCTTCGAACCGTTCCGTTCTCTTTTGCCGATGGGGGCATAAAGAGTGTATTATCAGAAGGCGTTTTGTGTTTTGTCCGGGATTTGCTCGTCCGGAGCGAATGTTTTACTTTTCGGTAGTGTTTTCCGTCCGGTGTTTCCAATGCAGAGAATCTCCCCACATGCCTAATTTTACTTCACAGCGGCTTTTCCTGACACTTTCTATCAATTTGCGGGTAGATTCTTCCGCCCCTTCATCCATGCCCGGTTTCTTATCGTATAAGCGGTAGTTGGCCCGGTTGGTCAGGGGGGTGATGTTAGGCATGATGACGTTAGCCCCGATTTCCAAAGCTTTTTCACGCCCTGCCGGATCGATGGCTTGTAAAGCGGTGGTGGCTGCGATATTCAGGTCGGGAACGAGCATCCGCAAGCAGCTTACCATGTGGAGGGACAGTTGCAGGCGTTCTTGCTGGGATTGTAAGAGGTGGCGGTATCGGTATAAGGGAGTGTCGGGGTGTTCCAGGTAAGGCCCCATTCCCACCATATCGATATGGGCAGACTTGAAGAATAACAAGTCGTCGGCAAGGTCTTCGGCAGATTGGAAGGGAAGCCCGATCATTACACCTGTCCCGGTTTGGTAACCCGTGCGTTGAAGCCGTGCGATGCAATCCAGGCGGTTGCGGAAAGTATGCATGGAATCGGCCGGGTGAATTTTCCGGTACAGGCTTTCGTTTGTGGTTTCGATACGCAGCAGGTAACGGTGAGCACCACAGTCAAACCAATATTTATAGGTGTCTTCCGATTGTTCGCCCAAAGATAATGTGATTCCTAAACGGCCGTCGCTCAGGCGTTTTATTTCCTGTAAGAGTTTTCCGATCCGGGTGACAAAGGCTTTGTCGTTTCTTTCTCCGCCTTGCAGTACGATAGAGCCGTAATTGTAATCTCTGGCGAATGTGGCAGCCTGAACGATCTCTTTATCCGATAGGGTATAGCGTTGCGGTGATGGGTTCGATTTACGGATTCCGCAGTATAAACAATCTTTGATGCAAAGGTTGGAGATTTCGATCAATCCCCGTAGATAAACCCCATTCCCGATCGTTGCATTACGAATATTTCGGGAAGTTTCGAATAATTTCCTTTCCTCTTCTCCGCCACAGGTAAGCAAATGTACGAGTTCTTTTTTATCGATATTCATGCGAGCAGGATTCCGTGTTATATTGAAATGTCGGGGATATTTTCCGGCAACGAATTTATAAACAATCGGGACATGCGGCAAGAGGTAAACGGTTTTTAAAGTTTAAAAAGCTGAAATATCGGGGAAAAGCGGATACATGCCCGGACATAGCTTAATATTTGTAGGTTTTTACCATTTATCTGAAAGTTTGTTTGAGATTTTTCGGAAAGATTATAATTTTAGGGATAGATTCCGGTTAATGCTGCATTTTTATTAATTTTGTGAACGGAATGGAGTAAAAGAGGTGAAAATAAATTATGAAGAAAGGATTACTGTTATCATTTTTAGCCATTGTATTTGTTGGTGCTGTTGTTTTCGGAATATGGTACATCAACGAATCGGGAAAAATGCGTTCCGGCAGTAAGGATTCTTTTATTCCGAACAATTCGGCACTGATAATTCAATTCAATTCTAACGCACGTTTATCCGGTGTTTTGCAAACGGTTTTTGCCGACGATATCCGGGATTTCCGAAAAAGCTTGCTGGCCAGAGTGGCCGACACGCTGATAAGGCAGGGGTATGTGGATTCCTTATCCCGTATTATGGCGATGCGTGTGGAAGGAAAACGGAACGTCGCCTTGCTTTATGTGATGGATAATCGGATTGTCCTTTCGAGGAATGAAATGGCGGATTTTTTAAAGCAGGCTTTTCAAGGGGGAGAGAAAGTGAGAAAGTACGACAGTCATAAGATCTATACCATAAAACAGGGGAAAGAGGAAGTTTATTTTTCGGTTTGCGGAGGCATTGTCCTGTTTTCCGATTCCGATCTGTACATCGAGGACGGATTGAAGCAATTCGACCAGGAGGAAGACGAAACCCCGACGAAACCCCGTTATCAGAATCTGAGTAAATATTTTTCAGCGGGAGCGGGTGTGAATATTTTATTGAACACGGAAGCTTTTTCCGATTTATTGCCTTTGGTGGTACGTTCCGGGAAAATAAATCCGGTGCTGGATGTTACGAAATGTTTTAAGTGGGGAGCTTTTGACGGGGAATTCAGTGAGCATGGGATTTGCCTGAACGGTTTTATGAGTTATGCAGGTCTAAGCCAATCTTATATGCAGACCCTGGAAAAGCAACAGCCGAAGGACGTGCGTATCGACGGAGTGATTCCTACCGGGGCTGTTTCTTTCGGGATGCTGAATTTAAGCAATATTCCGGCCTATTTTTCAGCCTTAGAGGCTTATCGGTATAATGTAGGTTTGAAAGAAAAGGTCTTCGGGCGTAAACAGCAGTTAAGCAGAATGTTCGGACAGGGAGTGGAGGAAGAATTGCAAAAATTATTGTTGGGAGAATTTGCCGTTGTCACGACGGCTTACCGGGGTGCGGAAGCGGAGCGGGACGGTGTTGTCATCGCTCAATTGAAATCCGGTAGTTTGTGTCAGTCTTTATTGGAAAGAATGATGAAAGCCTACGCCCGTTTCGACGGTGGTAAAGCGATTGGCGATTATGTCAGGACTTTTCAGATAGATCGGGAAAAATCGTTTGATTATTATGCATTTCCGGCAGAAGATATGACAGCGGTATATTGGGGATATCTTTTTAACGGGATTCCTAACCGGTATGTCTTTGTAGAAGATAATTATCTGATATTTGCTTCTTCAGAGAGCGCCGTGAAGGGATTTATCCGCGATTATGTGCACAGCAGTTTTGTCCGCGATGCAGAATGGTATCAAAATGCTCGTACCCGTTTGTCCGGGAAGTATAATTTGGCCTGGTTTGCCGAAGTGGGGGCTGCTTTGCCTTGGGTGAAGGCCATTTCGCAGGGGAATTGGCTGCAATATGTGAAGGCTCACGAAGATCGGCTGTCGGTATTCTCGACGCTGGCCTCTCAATGGTCGAACGAGGGGGATATGCTCTATAATACGATTTTTCTGAGTACGGATAAGGTAGAGAATGATGTGCGTCCTCATTTGTTGTGGCAAACGAAACTGGATGCCCGGGTAAGCATGAAGCCGGTTCCGGTAACGAATCATGTCACCGGGGAACGGGAATTGTTTGTTCAGGACGATGCTTATTCCATCTATCTGATCAACGATGCAGGACGTATCCTGTGGAAACAGCCTATCGACGGGCGAATCAACAGCGAAGTGTATCAGGTGGATTATTTTAAGAACGGCAAACTGCAATATTTGTTTTCCACTCCTTCTAGGATGTATTTGATCGATCGTAATGGAAATCCTGTAGGGCGTTATCCTGTTACGTTCAGATCTAAATGTCCCCGGGGAATGACCATGTTCGATTATGACGGAAAACGCGAATACCGGATTTTTGTGCCGGGCGAAGACCGGGAGTTGTATCTTTATGGGCTGGACGGTGCTTTGGTACAAGGTTGGGATTGCCGGAAAGCCGATAAGGAGATTGTTACCAAGGTGCAGCATTTTCGTGTCGATAATAAAGATTATATCGTTTTTGCCGACCGTTACCGGCTTTATATTCTCGACCGCAAAGGGAAAGAACGGGTGAAAGTGGGTTCGGTGCTCGATTTGAAGGAGAACACCGATCTTTATCTTGCGGGTAAGGGCGATAAAGCCCGTTTGGTATTTGCCAATGCAACGGGAGGTGTGCATACGGTGGATTTTGACGGAAGAGAGAAAAAACTGGATTGTGGGAAAATATCGGCCGGTTATAAAATGAATGTGGCGGATTTGAACGGAGACGGAATGGAGGATATCGTATTTACAGATTCCGACCGCTTATTTGTTTATGATCTTTCCGGTAAGCTGTTGCATGATAAACATTTGGATGCTCATAGTCTGGATTATCCTTATGTATATCGTTTTTCGGCAATAGACAGCAGGATCGGTTTGATCGACCGGGAACGGAGCCGGATGTTACTGCTTTCTCCCGATGGAATGATGTCGAAAGGATTTCCGATTACGGGAGACTCTCCTTTTTCTATTATTTTTTCCGGGAATGACGGATTCTTCTTGTTTGCCGGTGCTGATAACGGCACTGTGATTAAATATAAAGTACAACGTTAAACTCTTCTGCGACTTTTTCATTTGAAAAATTTGTTATTCCAAATATTTAACACAATTTTGTGCTTTGGTGTAAATGATTAAATCTATGATTAAATTTTGTTTAAATAAAGCATATATAGCGGCTCTGCTGTTATTGGGGTGTGTTTCATGCGGAGACCCGGATTTGTTCGATACGGATAAATGGTCGGATAATATAGAAGGACTCGAACCTAATATGCAGTTGAAGGTGGCTCACGGTAGTTTCACTTTGTGGGATTTGCTGATGGATACGACCGGATATATCCAGAAAGTTCCCGATTCTCAAAATCCCGCCGATACACTTCTTGCGATAAAATATACCGAAGAGGATATTTATGAATTGGATAATCTTTCCTCTATTTTCGATATGTCGGTAGGGAACCTTTCTTTTGACTTACCGGATATTTGGATAGATGGAAATCAGCCGGGACTTGACGTGACGAAAGATTTTGAATTGGATGTTCCTGAAATGGATGCGGTTGAAGTGCCTATCTCGGATATTCCGGCGGGGTCTGAGGTTACGGGGATTTTGGCTGCGGCACGTTTGGATGTTTCTATACCGCGGGAAGATTTTGTGTATGAAATTAAGATTGAATTTGCCAATTTATTGGTGGACGGAGTTCCTTTTGTCCGGACTTTTTTAATCGAAAAAAATGACGGTAGCAATGGAACGGTTTTGAATGAAACAATAGAGTTACCGGGTGTTTTCCTGAATTTGAAAGAAATGAACGGGATAAAGATGCAGGTTTCCGGAGTGATTAAGAAAGGACAGACGTTTCCGACCGGGATCACCATTGCAGGAGGATCTGTCGGCTTATCGAATATCACATTCATTAAGGCGGAAGGGAAGCTAAAGGCGGAACCGATGAGGGTGGAAGGATATTTCGATCTCGATATCGAGTTTTTAGATAAGATCGGTGGAAATTTCCGCTTTACCGATCCTGAACTGAAAATATTGGTAAAAAATAAAGGGATTGGAGTTGCCGCTGATCTGCAAATGGATTTTTGGGTAAAAGACGGATTGGGAGCCAATCGCTTCAATGGCGGCCCGTTAGAATTCCCGGTAAACCGGGAGCTGACCGAAAAAGAGGGGACGATGGTGTATCGCGGGGAAGAATTAGGGGCATTTTTATCGTTGCCTCCTTCCGGATTGGTGTCTTATGCAGGACAGGTTACTCTCGGCGGTAGTGACGATCACAGCGATGTGATCTGGAAAGACGGAGCTGTCCGGATGGATGCAGAAATAAATATACCATTGAAACTGAGTGCCGAAGGCCTGTTCTATCAGGATACGATTTCGGATGTTTCCGTCGATAAAGATGTTGCCGATAAGATTATGTCGGGGACTATTGTTTTAGCGGCTACTAACGGGGTGCCTTTGGAATTGTCCGTCGATTCGTTGATTTTGGTGGACAAGGAATATAGGCCTTTGACCAAAGTGGCTGCAACTGCAGGGAAGGACAAGCTGGAAGCCGCTAATGGGAATATCCCCGCTAAAGGGCAGCTTGAGTTTGAATTAAATAAAGAACAGGCAAAATTGTTGGGACGCACGGAGCATATGTTGCTGGCTGTTGAAGATGCCACACCTTTTGGGGGGCAACGATAAA
>OGOU01000669.1_pt1 | contig 29269 bp, 28 predicted proteins | sample 1552721 | NCBI WGS metagenome assembly OGOU01 (sample SAMEA2580176, study PRJEB22360) | human gut metagenome | biome: human gut; feature: human-associated habitat; material: faeces | place: Denmark | collected 2008/2010
CGCCGTTGATTCGGCTGCTTTTGAGCAGGGTGTTGTTATCAAGCATTGCTGCATCCCTCTGCGCCGAGCGCATCATATCCGCCGTCAGCTTCGGTGCGTTTGAAGAGGCATAACGGGTATCATAGTCCGTGTCTACAATCTGTACTCCTATTGAACCGGCTTCAAACAGCGATTTGTAACCGGTATTGGTCTGGATAAGCCCGCACTGAATACAGCATTCCAATATTCCGGTGAACATCAGACACTGCGCCGCCGTGATGTCGCCGCCAATCATCCGCAGCCATTCTACGCCGCTGACATATATCAAGGCATATACAATAGAAGCTGTTAACAGCAAGAACGGCAGATATTTTTTCCTTTGCGAGTGCCGGCACTTGATCAACATGATGACAAATGCCGCAAAACCGCAAAGGATCTCCCACCCGAGTACAAAATAATACCCGAATGCATAATTCATGTTATTGTCCGTCCATTCCTTTCCTTCCGGGAAAGCAAAAACAAGCTGATGAAAATCATTTGTCAGGACCAGCAACAAGCAAAACATCGTAGGGATATATAGCAGCAATGACCATTTCGGCAACTGAAAGCGTTCAGGCTTGCCGAGCGACACGGAAACATACACCGCAAGCAGGGGAATGAACAGCATCGGAAGATAGTACAGATACCATAAATACCGCGTTATACCAGGCTCGAATACGAAATAATATTTCATAGACCGCACAACGAACCAGAAAACCGACAGAACGGAAACGGCTGTAAGATAACTGCGTACCTGTGCCTGAACGACCCTCTTTCTAACTGAAACACCCCAAGCCATATAAAGTCCGATATAAATCATAGTACGTATCAGTCCAAAAGTCACGGGGCAAATATTTAGCTTTCCTAAAATACGGAAAACGATGGCGCAAACAATTAATAATGTAACAATGATCCCTGTGTTATTGTTCTTCTTAAGAAATTTTGTCATACATCTCGTCTCGCTTTTCCCTGATAAAACGAATTTTCTATTTACTTGCAAATTTATATACATTAAATTATATCATATATTCAGGAAATTTTCCATATCCAAGTTTAAACAATGTCTGTGCGCTGTTTAAGTCTAAACAGCAATGTGCTTTTACCACCCTGTTCTCTATATCGTTGTTCTGTTTTTATTAACCCGGCTTTTTTCAAATCTCTAATAGCTTTTCTTACTGTGGCAGGCGACAGCTTTGTGTCGCCTGCTATTGTATTTACGGAGGGGAAGCACTCGCCGTTTTTGTTTGCTCGGTCGTGGAGATAGGTATAGACTGCTACGGCTCTGTGGGGTAAGTCCATTTGATAGAGATAAGTTAATTTACTCATTGTCCAACACCTCCTGATGCGGTCTTTCTGTTCTGATGACTACTTTTCTTTGCTTGTCTGCGTTCTGTTCAACGCTTGAATTTTTGGGTTCTTCTGTAGACTCATCTTCCTGTTCTGAATTAATTGCAACTTCACTGTCGGTCTGTTCCGCATTTGGTGAGGTCTTTAGATTTTCATTTTTCTTCTTTTCCTTACCGCTTGATTCATCAAAATCCGAATCAGTTACAGGCTGTTCAAGATATTGAGGATGGTATTCTTGTATTATGTTGTTGAACAACTCCGAACGGTTGGCATAGTGGACTTCACGGTTGCCGTTTTCCATGACTTCATACTTTTTCTCAAATTTTATACCCCATTTGAAAAACAACTTCAGCTTAACTTTCATAGGATAAAAGCCTGTTTTCATAACAACAAATGTGCCTTTCGGAAGTGACTTCAGCTCATCGGGAGTCATAAGAGGTCTTTCTATCATCTGCAAGGATTGTGACGGATCGTTCTTGCTTCTGCTGACGGAGCCTGACATTACTGTTCTTGAGCCGAGTGCTTTTGATAGCACTTCTGCACTTGTGCTGTTAGGAGCAAATCCGCCGAAGATGGTCAGCTGTGTGTTGTCGATGATAACATCTGCACCCTCTTTGCCGTAATTCTTCTCCAACTGTGCAAAAGATTGAATGATTGGTACTATCTGCAACCGCCTTGAACGGGAGGCAGAGAACATCATTTCGGCTGAATCAATCTTTGGTAGAGATTGCGATAGGTAAAGCTTTGATACTATCTCCACCTTTTCCCCCGCCTAGCACCGTGCGTGAGCCTTTCGGACTCACACGGCGCCCCATCGATATTAATATTTCTGTTTATTTAGTGTTAACTTCAAAGTATAAAAAATTAAATTGCAGTATTACCTGCTAAAACTCGAAACTTATTTATTTTATCAAGTTGAGACCTATCGGGTTTGATTTTATTTAGATATGTTTGTATAGTTTCTTTATTGGTTGCGTGTATAAGAATATGAATATCTTTATGGATAATTATTAAGTTTTTATACTTATCATCGCCACCCATACTTAACGGTTTTATATGGTGGCAATGTATTTCATCAATCCATAATGTGTTTCCTGTTACAGCACACTTTCCATATTGTGATGCATAAACAGAAACTCTATTATCCAAATATTCAACGCTTTTATCAGGCAGATAAGAAGTAGCTAACATATGAAGAACTTTTATAGTGTGTTCATCAAATTTCAGGTTTTTATGAATTTCCTTCCTACCTTCTTTTGTATACTTACATATCCTAATCTTCTTGTACATAGGATTTTTAGTTTGGATATATCCTATAGGACATATAGGTTCATCACAAATAAATCTTATCATTTTGCTTTTACCATATCTATCCGATATATACTTTCTCCCTATTGTACCTATTCTTTTAACTTGTTGTTTTAGCCGATTATATATTATTTTATTTATCTGATATTGAATTGCCATACAATCAATTGTAACTGCTGTGGCATATCTATAATAATTATGAATACCAAAAACCATTGAATTGTATCTTTTGATTTGCAATACTTTATCCCTCAAATCACCTGAATATTCTATTACTTTGATTTGATTTTTGAGTTTTTCTGTTTCACTTTTTATAGCCTTATCAGACATATGTGACCTAACAACAAATCTATTACCTTTCTTAACTGCTTTTAATTTAAAACCCAAAAAGTCAGAATAACGCTTTTTTAGATTAACAACTTTTGACTTTTCTTCGCTTATTTCAAGTTTTAATCTGTCTTTCAACCACTTCTTTACAGCAATAAAAACCTTATCTGCATGCAAGTTTAATATTATTTTCATCTTTGATTAAATTCATAAGATTAGTAAAAATATAGTTATCCTTACTTTTTGCATATAGTTCATCAAAACACTCTTGCAGGTCATAATATTCCGAATGTCTTAATTTTCTTTGCTTTGTCATAGGCAACTCCCCCTTTCAGGTTTGTTTTTCTCGGATTTCTCCTAATCATACTCGAAGCTATGATTATTAACACCTTAACAAAATATTAGTAACGACTTGTGGCTGTCCCTCCGTTTTCCATTACAGAAAACATCATAGGTAGTGCCACGACTTGACCCATAATCAAAACAGCTTATTTTTCTTCGTCTGTACCACATCTGTGTATTATGGGTTGCCACGTTCCGATAGTCCTATCTTTACATATATACTTAGGTGCCTTGCTCTAAGCCTGACAGCTTGATGATGCCTGTAACATCATAAGGTATTTCATATCGGAAAATCTTACTTTACCTCACTGTCACTGCACAAAGGCAGTCTATACATTTCTATATAGTCGAGTTTTAGACCCGTACATTCGCAGGTTTGTCAGACAATAATGTCATTCTCACCATATATATTTTATAGACCCCCGACCTATAGGATACATCATTTATCTCTAAACAACTTTCGTATCATACCTTGATATGACTTACGGTATCTCTCAGCCGACTTCACCGAGCTTCTGACAAATTCCATTACAGAAAATGCCAGTCGGAGTATTAGGGAAGGCGTTTCAAGGCGTTACCCTATCATTCCACCTTTCGGACTATCAGTTCTACTAAACAGAACTATATTACGTTCATATTTTAGTGCCTAACCTTTTCAGTTAGGAACGTGTCGCACTTCCAAATTCATCGCAGAAAAACACACAACGATTTTTCAGTACACCGCCGTTTTCATCTGCGACTGAAAGTATTTCACGGTAGAGCTGTTGGATAATAAGCGAAACCATAAAGAAAGTGTTGGGGTTTTCCTCGGGCATTACAATGAATATCGCACACTTTTCATTACAGAATTTTTCAGCGTCTATCTCCGTATCAAAACACAAGAGCTGTTCCAACTCACTGTCAAGAAAAGCATTCAGCCTTGAAAGTGGCGTACTCATAACGCTTGACATAGCTTGTTCAGCGGTATTTAGAGCCGCCCCTGCAAACCATTTTGCCTTATGGTCATCAGGAAGATAGTCCATTAAAAGCTGAAACTGATTTTTGCCTTTCTTATTGGTCGGAGCAAGCAATTCCTGAATGATTTTGAATACCGAAACAATATGCCTTTCTTCGGGTTCGCAGAATTCTGAAACAAGCAGAATAGTTGCTGTTAAAAGTCCCTCTGCCGCATCATAGAAGTAAGCATTTTGTCCGAATGAAGCCGAGTCCATACCGGAAAGAATAATCGTTTTTGAAATAATTTTTGCGTATTTTTCTGCCCTTGCCTTGTAAACAAGCTGTTCGGGATCGGCTTTGTATGAGTCCATATATTTATTCACAAGATGCAGAAGATTATTGCCGTGTGAGCGTGTGGGATTACGCAAATCTATAACAGAAATTTCGTAGCCATAATACTTTTCCGCAATCGTTCCGTAATTCCGAACAACATCTCCCTTTGTGTCGGTTACCATGAATGACATACCCGTAGCACAAGCATATTCAATGCAAGGATAAAGCCAAAATGCTGTCTTTCCGACACCCGCCGCACCAATCATCAGAGCATGAACATCTCCTGTATCAACCATTGCTGTTGTGGTGCTGACAGGTTCTTTTCGTGTGATTTCCTTTTTATTTTTCTTTTTCCTGAACAGATTTCTGAATTTTCTGAAAGCATAAAATACTTTGTGAGCAAGGTTAATCAGTCGACCTATTGTCCTGTTTTTACAACCGACAACGATTCCCTGTTGTGTTGGTCTGCTTTTCGGATTTTTTCTCCACTTGTTCGGCTGAAAATTTATGTGTTTGTAGGTTCTTTTTATCTCTTTTTTAGTTGCCCAACGAGCCGTGCCGTATTGCCCTTGTCCGACCGTCTTATTCTTAAAGTTGTAACAGGCAAGATTTTGGTAGTGCAGGCGGTAAATGAAACATTTTTCAAAAAATAAAAAAATTTGAAGTTGAGTGTTGACTCTCACACTATGTAAGGCGTTAAAATAATAATGAGCTCAAGATAATCATTAACTCCGTGGAGGAACAGAATGTTAAAAATAGGTGATTTTTCAAGACTATCAAGAGTCAGTGTCAGAATGCTGAGATATTACGATGAAATGAATCTTATTAAGCCGGTTCGTGTAGATAAGTTTATAGGTTATCGTTATTACAGCGAGGATCAACTTCTCACGATAGGTAAAATTAATGCCCTAAAGGATATGGGCTTTGGTGTGACAGCCATAAGTGAGATGATTAAAATTTACAATAGTCCGCAGGAAATGAAACGAATGTTTGAAATACAAAAAGCTCAACTTATGGAAGAATCAGAAATCCTAAACAATCGAATACGACTATTGAATACAGCCATAGAGAGGCTGAGAAAGGGTGAAATAATGAATTACGATTGTATTATAAAACAGATTCCTGAGAGGTATGTTGCAAGTGTGCGACAGATTATCCCGAGGTATGATGAAGAAGGAAAGCTTTGGCATATTCTTTTTAGTGAGACAGCAAAGCTGGGAATGACACCTTGCGGTCCTGCAATGGCTATTCTTCATGACAAGGAGTATAAGGAGGAAGAGGTTGATGTAGAGGTACAAATTGAAGTAAAAGGTAAATTCGGCGATACTGAGAATGTTAAATTTAAAATCGAGCCTGCACAATTGGTGGCAAGCACTACATTCAAGGGTTCATACAGTCAATTTTCAAATGTATATGTATCACTTGCAAAATGGGTATCTGATAATGGATATGAGTTTATAGGTGCAATGATAGATATTTACCATGTCAGCCCAAATGAAACACGCAGCCCGGATGAATTTGTCACAGAAATATGCTGCCCTGTGCAGAAAAAATAATATTATATCATTGATTCTATAATTAATTGAATTAACAAAACTCCGATTGATTTTCTTAATGAATTTCAATCGGAGTTTTTGCATTCAGGAGGTGATTTAATGAGTGCTACAATAGGTGCGGCACTAAAGAAAATAGCAGTTGTTCTGCTCATAGAAAAAAAGTTCTAAAAACAATATTCGGAATAGTAATCGGCATAATCATAATCTTGGTTATGCCACCGACTTTGCCGATATTTATTGCATAATACGTTTTTAAGATTTTATTTGCTGTAAACGGTATCGCCGTTAATCATAACTGTTTTGATTTCTCTTGTATCAATTACGTTGATTTGAGGTTCTATAGGAGGACCTACAACGGTTGAAAGATTGAGCGGAACTTTTTCTTCGTAATAATCTGCGTTTCCGTCCTCACCAACGCCATAGTTATAGCCCTCATCGGGATAGAGATAGTAAACAGTGCCATCGTTTAATATAATCTTGGAATTTTCTGTCCAGCCAATGTCCTTAAAGCAATGGTTATGGTGAATTTCTTCCTGTTCCGACCAACCTGATTTTTCGACTGTTTCTTTATCACACTGACCGTAAAGATAAACTGCAAACGGTGTAATTTCCATTTTTACCTTATCGGCTGCCGGTTCAATAAGGTTTGGAGCGTTTTCAACGGTCAGCTCTTTACTGATATTGCCGTCAATATCGTAGTTGAGATCAAAGCTGATTTCAAACGGAAGTTCAAAATAATGATTACTATTAGCTCCAAAGCCTTCACTTGTAACAGTTACTCTGCCGTTCTTAAGATCTCCTTCTCTTATTCTGGTAAAAACAAATATCTTAAGACTTTTGTTATCATCGCTGATTGAATATTTTACAGAATTAATCGTTCTTAAATTGCCCTCTTTTTCTCTTGAGGAATTACCGTTTTTGTCAACATACACCGCTCTGCAAGCATAGTAATCATCATAAACTTTATCCTCCGGTATCTGCGCCGGCACTTCATTTGTCCAGAGGAACGGTTCTTCATAATCCTCATCAATAATCGGACTGCCGTCCTTTTTGGTAACCTCTATTGCCGAGTACAGTTTTTCACCATCACCCGTAATGCCGAGAAGCTCAACATTAAGGCTGTCGTCACAGCTGATAAGTTCAACATTTCCGCCGTCGTAAAGTCCTGCGGAATTTACACTGTTGTTATTAAAGAGTTCTTTGAACATACTCTGCACACTGCCTGTTGCAAATGTGCCGACAGTGCCTGCAATTACTATTGCCGCCGCAACCAGTATGGGAATTATTTTTTTGCCGGATTTCTTTTTATCATTAATACGCATAAGTACCCTTCCTTTGATTTTTTCAACGTCAATATCAATATTTTCGCAGGCGTTGAATTCATCTATATTCATTAGTTCGTCATCAAATTCGTCAAAAGCTTTCTTGAATGTAGTTTTCATAATGTATAACTCCTTTCAATAAGTTTTGCTTTAATTTTATTGCGGGTTCGCCTGAGCTTAGATTTCACCGTTTCTATGTTTATTTCCATTGCCTCGGAAATCTGTGAAACAGTCTGATAATAATAGTAGTATCTAATCAGAATTTCCCTGTCAGGCAACTCTATTTCACTGATAATTTCACGAAGCTCCCTGTGTATGTCTTTTTTCTCGGTCTCATCCGCAATCGAAAAATCATCCTCGGGGTCGTAGTCGTCAATATTGAGAACCACTTTATTTCTGTTGACTGCTATCTTATTAAGTGTGCGGGTTCTGGCTATACAGCAGATATATCCTTTCAGCTTGCCCTCCTGCACTTTATCTGCATTATTCCATAGTGTAACAAACACATCTGCAACAGTTTCTTCAATATCTTCTTTTGTAAGGCTGCCTCTTGAGATATTGTAAATAACCGCTGCCGCAAGATTTGAATATTGATCTATTACAGCTTGCAATGCTTTTTCATCATGTTTTTTCAGTTTCAGTAAAAGTTTGTCCTTCAATACTTTCACCCTCTCTTCTGTGTTTTGAAGCGCTTCTATTAATAATAACAACTGATTTTTTGATTTGGGTGCATAATTTTAAATTATATATTTAACACATTTGTAAGTTGTGTGAATTATGTTACAGTATAACTAAATATTTGTCAACATTTTATACTTTGTCGCAAATGAAGTCAGGAGATAATTTATCTTCAAGTTTTTTAATTTTTTAATTAAAACTGCAATTTTTGTGTTATACTGCACTCCTTTCCTTGATATATCTACGGATATGCTATATAATAATGAATATATTTTGCAGGTGAACACACAGTCGAGAGCAGCGCATTAGCCTGATGAATTGAAAGGAATGTATTTATGAAAATCATAAATCTTGTGGAAGATACAAAGGGAAATAATTGTTTAAATGAACACGGCTTGAGTTTTTATATTGAAACCGAAAAGCATAAGCTGCTGTCGGACAGCGGGGCAACGGATATGTTTATGCATAATGCCGATATTTTGGGAATAGATTTAAGACAGGTCGATACCTTTGTTTTAAGTCACGGACATTATGACCATGCGGGCGGTTTGCCTGCGTTTGCAAAGATAAATTCCAATGCAAAAATCTATATGAAATCTAATGCAGACGGTGATTATTACCACACATACCCTCAGTTTGAGAAATATATCGGCATTGACAAAAATATTATTAAGCTGCCGCAGGTTATTACGGTTGATGAAAATATGCAAATAGACGATGAGCTTTTTCTCTTTTCCGACTTCAAAGAAAAGCAATATCCTGAGTGGAGCAATCGAGATTTAAAGCAAAAGGTTGGTTCTGAATACATCCAAGACGATTTTTCTCACGAGCAGTGCCTTGTAATTACTCAGGGAGAGCAGCGCACGTTGATGTCGGGCTGTGCGCACAGCGGCATTTTGAGTATTCTTAAACGTTATTACGAGCTGTTTGGCTCATATCCCGATACGGTTATAAGCGGATTTCATATGATGAAAAAAACTGACTACACGCAGGACGAGGAAGAATACATAAGACAGACCGCATATGAGCTATTGAAAACTAATGCATTATTTTTTACGGGACACTGCACAGGTCAAAAAGCTTTTGATATTATGAAAAAAATTATGGGAGAACAACTGAGGGGATTTCACAGCGGTTCTGCTCTGACATTTTGATTAATTGCTAAGTTACCGATAAATGACAGAGAACTGTTGTATGCTAAAGCAGTAAATATTTTATAAAATAAAAGCAGAAAGAATTTTGATTTTTCTTTCTGCTTTGTTTTTTTATTTAAGGCTCATGTGAGCATTGCTATTCGTCACTTTTGTTTCCTTTTCGATTCTTTTTTCCCTGTCCGTTATGATTGTTTTGGTTGCCGTTACCGCAGCTTTCCGAAGGCTTTGTTTCTTCCTTTCCGTCATCCGACAAATTGCTTATCATATCTTTAATCTCACGCATTGTCAAATTTTTTATTTCATCAGCAGTGATATTGGGGTCAAGCTCCTGCAATTCTAAAAAAGCCTTATATTTTCCGTATGAAAGGCCGACCTCGTGAGCCTGCTCAACTTCCTCTGAATGTGCATAATAGCAATAGGTATTGCTTTTTTCAGCCGTACAGGATTGTATATTTGCGAGGACTTCCTCAGATTGTGTGCTGTCAGAACCGGTGACAGCAATCGTCATTACCTCATCATCGGATAATAAAGACACAATATCTTCACTTTCCATAATTTGTTTTACTGCATCAGTATAATTCATAAATTTTACATCGAGCGAATTTACTAATTCCTGTCCATCATCATTATAGCTTTTAAAAGAAATCACGCAGTTAAAACGATTCACGCCTAATTCTACCGACGGATTTATGTCTATGCTGATTTCCACTGTTGGGGTAAAAAACAGCCAATGTACTCCAACAAATAAAAGTGCTATACATGCAAAAGCAACTGCAAGATACTTATAATTGCCGAAGTTTGCTCTTTTATACCCATTTGTTTTTTGAAGGATAAATTCCTTTGTCTTATCCTTTAACTTATCCTCTGCCTGAACCTGCTCAAAGGCTACTTTTATTCTGTCATTCATATTCATCGCCTCCCAGTTTTTCCCTTAGCATTTGCTTAGAGCGATTCAGGTGTGTATAAATTGTATTTACATTTTTCTTCAAAATCTTACTTATTTCAGGGACGGTATAGCCCTCGTAGTAGTGCAAATATACAACCTCTCTGTATTTTTCCGGAAGTGACAATACTGCCTCCAGAACCTCTCTGTTGTCATCTTGTGTTTCCGCAGGTAACTCTATAATTTCTTCTAATGACGTGACACGATTACGGAAAAAACTTTTTAGCAGGTCCTTGCAGGCATTTATTGTTACACGAATAAACCATGCTTTCTCGTGTTCGTCGCTCTCAAACTCAACGGAGCTAAGGACATACTTCAAAAACACTGTCTGAAATATGTCCTCGGTATCAGTATAATTTTTAAGATGTATCATACAAAGCCGCCGAACGGTATCGGAATACCGTTCGATAGCTCTGTTTGTTTTCTGTTCACTTCGCATAATGCTTACCTTTATTGTTATTTAGTGCATACACCTCGGCAGTTGTTTTTATTTCCAAATCCTCTGCCTTTACCTTGACCGGCGGCATAATTGTCGCAAACTCCGTCACTATCAGCATCTACATAATTCTTACCGCCGCCGTTACCGGAGCAATTATGTTTGTCGTAGTTGTCGCAAATCCCGTCACCGTCAGCGTCTGAATAATTCTTACCGCCGCCGTTTTCTGAACATTTATTTTTGCCGTAGTTGTCACATATGCCGTCACCATCAGCATCTGCATAATTTTTCCCACAGTTGTTTCCAGAGCAATTATTTTTGCCGTAATTGTCGCATACGCCGTCACTGTCAGCATCTACATATCTGCAGTTGCTTACCGTGTTGTCGCAGATGCCGTCATTATTATTATCTGTATAATTTCCGCCTTGTCCATAGCCGGCGGTTAATGCGCCGGTTGTTCCGACAGATAACATTAATAATGCCGCAAAAATACCGACTGCTGATTTTTTGATTTTTTGTTTCATAGATTAGTCCTCCTGTCTATGTATTTTTTAGGGCTTTCATTTATAATACGAATGACAGGCTTTAATCCATTCACTTTTAAAAAATTTTTTAATTTTTAATCAATTATAACACAAAAAGAAGGAAATTCAATCATTTAGCAAAAGCAGTATAATATATAATTAAATCAATTAAAGGTATTAACAAAGTTGTAAACACGATATTATTATTAATAGTGCATAAAAAAACATTACTATTTTCTATACCTAAAATCCAAATACATACTTTATTTTTCAAAATATTATGTTATAATAATGCCATAAACAGTAACTTTTTTTTGTTTATAAAGTGTTTGTGAATGGTAATAAATATACTCGTATAGTTGTATTACGGAAAGGTTGTGACAGTTAAATTGAATAAAAAAGTATCTACTATAATAATCTCATCTGTTTGCTTTGTTGCAATAGTGTTTGTAACTGTCGGATATATGTTTAAGCAGGGCATTATAAGTAAAGACAATTTGTTTACAAAAAATAGCTCTGAAAGTGAAAGCTTAAGCTCAGAATCAGACAGCAGTAATTCAGACGCTTTACTCTCTAACGCTTATTTAAAGGAAGGGGCAGAGTGTACTTTGGACTGTGAGTTGAAGATAGATGAGGTGCGTCCTATATACTTTAAGTTTAACAGCTTGACTGTGTCAAAAGAAATCGTCGATTTTGATTGGAACGATGATGACTATGAATGGCTTGAAGAAAGAGACGACAACGGGACTATAACTAATGAATACTCCTATGTTATTTGTAATTTTACAATTATAAATAATGGTGAAACGGACTTTGAAACAACAGTAAATAATTTGTGGCTGCATTATGGTTCAGAGGGACATTTGTCGGAATTAAGGTCATATAATTCCGGCAGAACCGATACCTCTACAAAAGATTATTACTATGTTACATTCAAACCCGGCGTAGAGCATAATTTTAATCTGGCTTATATAGTGGAGGACAGCGCTATTGATGAATGTAAAGCGGATATGTCTGTTTTTATAGCCTTTCTTGCTCCTGCACCGGGTGCGTCATATCCCGTGATAGAAAAAACGGTATAATGATAATTTTTTAATGAGGACTAATATATGTTGAAAATTTTAAAATGCGAAATAAAAAGAAGCTTTTGCAATTATATGTTTTTTATTTCTCTGACTATTTCCGGAATATTGGTAATGTGGTATTCTTTTGAACGAATTCCCGCTTGCATTGAATGGAATAGTTCGTTTTTTGATGAAATTAAAATATATGATAACTTCCTTGAAATATCATATACAAATTGGATAGGAAGCCACAATATATTTTTACAGCAAAATATATTTTATTTGATTATACCGTTTTTGGCGGTGCTTCCGTTTGGCAGCTCATTTTATATGGATATAAGTCAGGGGTACATAAAAAGTATATGTACTCGTACCAAAAAGAGTTATTACTTAATTTCAAAATATATAGCGGTTTTTTTAAGCGGTGGGTGCGCAGTAATTATTCCAATGATATTAAGCTTGATTATTTCTTCAGCTTTTTTGCCGACAATGCTGCCAGAATCGTCATATGCCTATACAAATATATATCCTGCATACAAATGGGCCGAGTTGTTATTTGTTCACCCGTTTTTATATACATTGTTGTATATCGGCGTAGCGTTTTTGTTTTCGGGGCTTATTGCGTGTGCGTCATTATTTGTTACATATTTTTCAAATAAGAGCTTTTTAGTCCTGATTTTTCCGTTTTTTATTTATATTTTTTCTTCTATGTTTTTTGAGCTTATTAACTTAGAATGTTTTAGCGTAAGAAGTATAATAACAACAACAGGGGTTCAGGGAACAACATTATCATTGATAATATTAGCGGTTTCACTTTTTGTGCTGTCATTTTTTCCGTATTATTTATATGGAGTGAGAAAGGATGTTTTATGATAAATTGTGTAGAATAAAAGGTTATATTCTATACATATGTGCTTTTTGTTTTATCTTTGCTTTTTTTGTTTTATTGCTTTTTGCTTTTGCCAAAACCTCTATGACAGCGGTCACTCCCAAAATATGTGTTGCGGATTTTATGTGTCTGCTGGGCGGAGGAAACTTTATAAACTTAGCAGTAATACCCTTGTGCTCAGTTTTTATTACAATACTTGCGGATAAAAACTGCACAGGTGTAAATTATTATATTCGCAACAAATCAAGAACAAGCATAATTTTAAAAAGGATAAAAAAGATATTTATATTTTCTTTCGTTCTGTCATTTTTGGCATTGGCGATTTCAGCAGCGGTTGGCGGACTTTTTACAGCGGAAATTATTAATTGGACTGAATATGACAGCTATTCTTTTGTTACCACTCAAGTGATTTTGGATATCAGCTTTATTAAGGTTTTATTGCTGACTTTTGCACAACTGATTTTTCCGATAACTTTCTTTTCGTGTCTTTTGTGTACGATAAGTCTTGTCTGTAAAAAAACATTCGCTTTTATTATAGTGGTTCTGGTTTCAGGTTCAAACTTTTTTGGATTTTTAAAGTATTTTATTGATTGTATCTTTAACTATAGTTTCAGTGAAGTAACCTACCTGAGTTTTTCTTCTGTTGTTTTGATTTTCGGCGTATTTCCGCTGTTGATATTATTAACAGTTTTAGCTGCTGTCAAATTGGTTAAGAGAAAGGACGTACTGAATTAATGATACATAATTTTTTGCCGCTTTTAAAACACGATATTTTTGAAGGTATATTTCATAGATGGAGATATTTTCTTGTTGCTGTTTTATTTTTTGCGTTTACGGATTTTGTTTTTGTAAATAACGTCAGTACTTTCTTTGCTTCTTCCGATGAAAATTTAAAATGCAGTATAGCAGATATAATATTAAATATGTTTATCGGTAATGAGCAGTTTGCTCCTGATTTAAAAAAAGGTATTCATATTTCAATTATCTGGCTTGTATTTCATACTCTGATGTTTTCTTTTATTGGCTTTTATATTGAAGATGATTTAAAGAAAAATGCGACTTCATTAATAATAAGAGTAAAATCCAGAAAACAGTGGTGGACAAGTAAAGCGATATGGTGTGTTTTGACCGTAAGTATTTACTATGCCTTGTTTTTTGCAGTAGCGCTGGTTTTTGCCGCATTGTTCGGTACAATCTCATTTGAAGCAAACACTCAAATCGCTTATGAATTTTTAAATATAAACGTTTCAGATGTTGGAATGTTTGATGTAATTTTTGCTTCTTTTATACTGCCAATGATAATCTCAACTTCGGTCGCCCTTTTCTCAGCTATGCTGAGCCTAATTATGAAGCCTGTTTATGCTTTTTTGATCGTAATTTTTTATCTTGCCGCTTCGGCTTTTTATTGCAGCGTATTTCTGTTATTTAACTTTTCTATGATTATAAGAAATAATTTTTACTCTGTGAATGGTGTTGCAAATCAATATGGTGCTTTGATAGCGATTTGTCTGATGATGGTCAGTTATTCAATCGGATTAATCCTTATTAGAAGGAAAGATATACTGTAATATATTTATTGAATTTAGGATGTGAAAAGTTTGGAAATAATTATCAAAAATTTTACAAAGGAATTATCTAATAACCTTGTTTTAGATAATGTAAATTTAAATTTAAAAAGCGGAAATATTTACGGATTTGTGGGTAAAAACGGGTCGGGCAAAACAATGCTTATGCGGGCAATTTGCGGGCTGATTTTACCTACTTCCGGATATGTTGAAATTGATGGGAAGATAATCGGAAAGGACATATCCTTCCCCGATAGTGTGGGTGTGTTGATTGAAAATCCAGGATTTATTTCCCATTACAGCGGATTTAAAAACTTAAAGGTATTGGCACAAATAAAAAATAAAATATCGGATGATGAAATAATAGAAACTATCAAAAAAGTGGGGCTTGACCCAAATGATAAGAAGAGCTTTAGAAAGTATTCGTTGGGTATGAAGCAAAAGCTCGGAATAGCAGCCGCAATAATGGAAAATCCTGAGCTGTTGATTCTGGATGAGCCTTTTAACGGACTTGACGAGGATTCTCTTGATAAGGTCAGAGAGTTAATACTGGATAGCAAAAACGAAAATAAAATAATAATAATGTCCTGTCATGACAGTGAGGAAATAAAAAATATCTGCGATGAAATAGTAGAGATAAAATTTGGTAAAATAGTAAATATCGATAACAATAAAAAAAGAGAGGATGAAAATGAAGAGAAAAATGAATAAAAAAAATAAAGCGAAGTCAGCTATTGTTTTATTGTTGGCTGTATGCCTTGTTTTTGCATATTTTGCATTGTTTAATAATGTAAACTCGTTGTATCCGCAAAACAAGAGAATGGTATATGAGGAAGGAAGCACATTTGTAACTCAAAGTGCTGAGTTTGCAGTTGAAGGCTCTGATTTATTAGGTATGGCTGAAATTGAGAGCGATAAGGAGCTTGTAGCATTTTTAGAAAAAAATACCGATTATTTATCGGGTGTTGGTGATTTGAATATGGCGCTTATTCAGCTTGTCATTAAAAATCCGACAAAAGAACCCATCAACGTAGATTTAACGGCTTTCCATCTTGAGTCCGGCTCTTTTTCGTCACAGTTCTATTATCTTTTAATGTATTACTATAATGAATGTGGAATGTATATTGATTTAGATGCCGGAGAAGAAAAAAGGCTTACAGTACCTGTTCCCATTCCGGAAATACAATTTTTAAATTACAGCGTTGAAAATATACAGAATTGCAATTATTATTTAGTATGTTCTCTGTATCCTGAAAAAATAATGGCTGAGGTAAAATTTAATAACAATTAAAAAGGAAAGACTCACGTTAGAATAGTCTATGCTTTTACCGGATTACAGCATTACATATCTGCGCAATGATTAAGAGCATATTTGCTGCCTTTTAATAAGGGTATGCAAATATGCTCTTTTATATTTTGTTTATTTTGTAAATTCTACCGATATACTGCCGTTTGAGGTTTCAACCTCAAGCTTTTTGTCTGAAGCTGTATTTTTGCCGTTATAAACTGCAAGAGAGTCATTTCCGTTCGAGGTAGAAGAGGAAACATTGTAATCATCGGCATTGCCAACAATATTGCCTTGTATTGCACCGTTTGAGGTCTGCAAAATAATATTATCAGACGTTATATCTTCAATTTCTATTGCGCCGTTCGAGGTTTCTGTGTTAATTAATTTTTTGGCGGTAATATCGGATAAGATTATTTTGCCGTTGGAGGTATCAGCTTTAAGGCTGTCTGCGCTTAAATTATTAACAGTTATATTACCATTTGAAGTCTGCAAATCAATATCACTTGCAGATGTATTTTCGACTTCTATTTTGCCGTTGGAGGTCGTTGTATTAATCAAATTTTTAACTGTAACACCGGATAAAGTTACTTTTCCGTTTGATGTATCCGCCTTTAAGGTGTTGGCATTAATATTTTTAGCAGTAATATTTCCGTTTGAGGTCTGCAAATAAATATCATTTGCTATTATATCCTCGGCTTCTATCTCGCCGTTTGATATGTCAATATTAATATTTATATCGGTGCAGCCGTTGGGAATTTCAATTACAGTGTCAAGCCCGAATTTTCTGATACCGTGAAAAAATCCTTTTGTAAACTGCTTTAAATTATATTCAAATGCATTAAAATCATCACCAAGATATATTTCACCGTTTTCATACTTAATACTTGCAGGGCAGCAGTCTGTTGTGTAATATGTGAATTTTATTTTATCTGTGGCGCTTTTCTTTATGATAATATCGTTAGACATAAAATCAACTGAAATGCTTTTTAATTCGTCCGTTGAATATTCTTTCACAACCTGCCGGGGCTCGCCGCATAAATCCAATGCTTTTACGTCAAAGCCAACCATAATCATTGCAAACGCCATAAACATTATTCCTGCCAGACATATTATGTACGATATTCTCAGTATTAATTTTTTATGAGTTTTCATCTTTAATCCCTCCGTAAACCTGCACATACTTATTAAATATATTTTTAGTTATTCTTATACACAGCTTTTCAAAAGCAACTGAGCCGAACATTGCAAAGGCACCGACTGCAATAAAAAACAGCGAAAAGCCAAATTGAAATAACGCAACGGCAAGGCTTTGTCCAATCAGGAAAAACGAGCTGACAAAATATACTGCTCCGGCAACGATAAATGCAAATGCTGTTGCAAAGAAAGCAAAAGAAACAATCAAAAGCACAGCAAGCATAATAAATACAAAAGGAAGCAGAGCGGAAAAGCCAATTATTGCGCCGACGCTTCGCTTTTTGGGAATAACTGCTTTGGAATGTTTATACACGCTTGCGTCCGCTTCTGTTTTTGTATTTTCGTAATCTTCAATTATTTTTTGCGCTATTTTTTGCGGAGAATTAAGCTCTGAAATTGCCTGCTCCTCACTTTTTCCGTCATCAATTTTATCATTAATAATTTCGGAATAATACTCAATCACTCTGTCCTGTTCCTCTTTTGAAACAGCTGAAAGCTGATTTCTGAGTTGATTCAAAAAATTATTCTTTGTCATTATTTCCCTCCGATATATAGTCATAAATTTTAATTATACTTTTCCATTCCTCTAAAAAATCGTCTATTCTTTTTAATCCGATTGGGGTAATTGAGTAATACTTTCTAAGCCTGCCGTTATATTCGCACGAATACTGGGTTAAGCAATCGGCGGCAAGAAGCCTTTTTAAGATGGGGTAAAGGGTAGATTCTGAGATTTCAATGTGCGGCGATATATCTGTTATTATTTTATATCCGTAGCTGTCACCCTTTGAAAGAGCCTTCAATACACAGATTTCTATAAAGCCACGCTTCATTTGTATATCCATAACACGCCTCCTGTTGCATTATATTATACAACACATAGTATAACGTGTCAAGTAGTATTGAAGATTTTTATAATTATTTCGAATTATAAAATCACACAAAAAATAAGCCGAGGCACTTAAAATACCTTGGCTTGTCTGAAAATAAAACAGTATGTTAATGTTTTGTATAAATAAGTGAAAGTGCTTTTATCAAATCATAAAAAAACAAAAAAATTTGTGGAAAAACAACCCTTGACATCGAAATTATACTATTTGTAATTCTATTTTTCCACAATCCAAAATTAATTGAAATGTTGAAAACCCATATTTTTAATGTTGAAATATTACATTACTGTAAAACATTGGCTGTCAGCCGTAAAACACCTGTAACCTATACCTGCTTTTAACATAGGTTTTCACAGTTTCCACATAGTTTTTAACATTAACGTTGAAAAACGAGCTAAATACTATTTGTAATATTAAAGCCTGCGGCAGTTTTTACGTTTATCAAGATAATCCTGTAGAATTATCGTTGCGGCAACCTGGTCCACCACATTTTTTCGCTTTTTCCCCCTTGTGTTAGTGTCATTTAAAAAATTATGTGCGGTAATTGTAGTACCTCTTTCGTCCTGCAAATCCACCGTTAAACCTGTTTCTGCCCGTAACCGCCCCGCAAATCCACGGGCGTTCTGTGCGCTTTCGCCTTCACTGCCGTCCATATTCTTCGGAAGTCCCACCACCACAATCTCTGCCTTGAGGTTTATTACGGTTTCCTTTACCTTTTCAAAAAGCTTTTCGGGTGATTTTTCCAAAATAACCGTATGCGGAGATGCAAGAAATTCGGTTTTATCGCAAACGGCAATGCCTGTTCTCGCTTTGCCTAAATCAACTGCTGCAATTATCATAAAATTTTCCTTTCAAAATTTAAGGGAACTCAGCCGAGCTCCCTGTATTTCCTTATTTACCTTGACGGTTTTTTTACGTGTGAGGCAATCTTAAATACGTCGCTTGATTTTCCGAGTACAACAAGGTGGTCGTTCTCATCAAATACATATTCGCCTCCGAGGTTCAGATTAAGGTCGTTGTCTTTTTTTACCGCAATAATATTGATGTTGTGCTTTTTGCGCACATCAACATCCGTTATCATTTTACCCACCCAGGAATTAACAACGGGAATTTCAAAAATAGAATATTCCGAGGTCAGCTCTATGTAATCAAAAATATTGTCGGAATTATACCTTATAGCCAGACTTTCTGCAATTTCTCTTTCGGGATAAACAACCTCGTCAGCACCGATTTTTTTAAGGAATTCAACCTGTCTTAACCTTTTAGCCTTTGCAATTACGTGCTTTGCGCCAAGCTCCTTGAGAATTGAGGTTATTTCAAGTGAAGCGTAAAAATCCTCACCGATAGTTACAAAGCAATAATCGAAGGTATTTACATTTATGGATTTTAAAATTCCATCAGCAGTGCAGTCACCGCAAAAAGCGTCGCTGAATTCGGGAGAAAGCTCCTGTATCAGTTCTTCGTTTTTGTCGGCAATCATTACTTCATTTCCGAGATCCTGCATTTTGCGGGCAAGATAAATGCCCATAGTTCCCATTCCTATTACAAGCACAGATTTCATAAGTGTTGCTCCTTATCCTATTAATATTTGTTCTGTCGGCCGTTTTACAGACGCTTCTGTTTTTCTGAGTCCAAACACAAGCACAAGAGAAAGACCGCCGATTCGTCCACCGTACATCATAATCATAACTATAATTTTAGAAATTATTGATAATTGGGAGGTAATTCCCTTTGAAACTCCGACTGTGCCGGCAGCAGAGGCGGTTTCAAAAAGCACCTGCGACATTGAAAATCCGTCCATACTGCAAATTAACATTGATGAGAGCATAGTCGCAAATAAATATATAAGTATAATTACTGATGCGTGTTTTACCACATCGGAAGATATTCTGCGCTTAAATGCGTTTATATTCTCGCTGCCCCTTGCCATTGAGAATACCGCAATCACTACTACTGCAATAGTAGTGGTTTTCAGTCCTCCGGCAGTTGAGCCGGGGCAGCCTCCGATAAGCATCAGAATAACAGCAAGTATTGTACCCGAATCCGAAAGGTTGGCAAGATTTATAGTGTTAAATCCGGCTGTACGGGTTGTCACCGACATAAACATTGCGGCAAGAATTTTTTGCGGCAGGGTTTTGCCGGCAAGCTCACCGTTGTATTCAAATATAAAAAATCCCAAAAATCCCACAAGCAGCAGTATTGCTGTAGAAACGAGGACGATTTTGGTGTGCAGCAGATACCTCGAAAAATGATGCTTATTTTTAAGAATATCGTTCCATACTAAAAATCCGATACCGCCTATTATTATGAGTGCCATTATGATTATGTTTACATAGTAATCGTTAGTATAGTAGGTGAGAGAGGAGCCGGGACTTCTGAATCCCATAAGGTCAAAGCCTGCATTGCAAAAGGCTGAGATTGAATGGAAGATGCTGTAATAAATGCCTTTAATAAAGCCCATTTGCGGACAAAAGCGAAATGAGAGCAGTATAGCTCCGATTCCCTCAAAAATAAGAGTTCCAAGCACTATTTTCTTAACAAGCTTTAGCGTGCCGTCAAGCTGTGTGTTGCCTGAGGACTGCATCAAAGCTTTTCGCTCACGAAAGTTAATCTTTTTACGCAGAAAAATAAAAACCATTGTGATGATGGTCATAAGCCCTATACCGCCGACCTGAATCATAGCCAGAATTACAAGCTGGCCGAATACTGACCAGTGCGTAAAGGTATCAAATACAACAAGGCCCGTTACGCAGGTAGCGCTTACGGAGGTAAAAAGCGAATCCAAAAAATTTGTCCATTCTCCTGTTTTTGAAGAAACAGGCAGGCATAAAAGGAGTGTTCCAATAAGTATTACAGGAATAAAGCTCAGCGCAATAAATCTTGTGTAGCCGAGCTTTTGAATTATCTTGCTTATCATTAAGCATTCACCGCCTTGAATTCTATTGTAACACATTATTTTGGAATACACAACCAAAAAGCTCCTGCAAATGTATTGCAAGAGCTTTTTTGAGCAAATTTACTATGAAATACCCAATACAATAGTAACGATTCTTACGGCAAACAGCGCAGCGGAAATCCACATAACTGTCGTAATCTGCTTTATTTTTCCTGTAGCAATCTTTAAAACAGTCCAGGAAAGAAATCCGAACATAATACCGTTTGCGATTGACGCAGTAAACGGCATCATTACGATTGAGAGAAAACCGCCTACAGAGTCCGCAATGTCGGCTTCAAAGTCCATATTCGTTATGGATTTAAGCATTAAAAGACCGACAAATATCAGAGCGGGTGCTGTTGCAAATGACGGAATAGCCAGAAAGACCGGATAAAATGGAATGGCTATTATAAACAAAATTCCTGTTGTCAGGGAGGTAAGACCTGTCCTGCCGCCCTCCGCTACGCCTGTTGTTGACTCAGCATATGACGAAACCGTTGATGTGCCCAGACAGGCGCCCACGCAAGTGCCGAGAGCATCAGCCATTAAGGCTCTGCCTGCTTTGGGAAGCTCGCCTTTTTCGTCAAGCAGGTTTGCCTCCTGTGCAACGCAGATAATTGTGCCTACAGTATCAAAAAGGTCGATAAACAGGAACGAGAACAGTATAACCGTAAAGTTGACGATATTATGAAGCATATATGAAAAGTCAAATTTGCAGAAGGTTTCTGTAGCCATATTTTCAACGGGAGTGAATAATGAATAGTTAGTAAAGTCGGGGATGAGGGAAGGCCCCTGATACCAACCGCAAAACTGAGAGATTATGCCTAATATCCATATTGAAAGTATGGCGATTAATATTGAGCCTTTAATCTTAAAATGCCACAGCACAGCTATAATCAGAAATCCCAGAATTGCAAGTGCCACAGGTGCAGAGCCTAAATCTCCGAGCTTAACAAGGTCAGAGGATTGAACGGATGTGCCGTCATAGTAAGCGTCTGTTGTAATAATGCCTGCGCTGTTCAGTCCCACGATTGTAATAAAAAGACCAATTCCGGCTGTGATGCCGTATTTTAAGTTTTGCGGCACTTTATTTACAAGGTTTTCTCTGAATTTGAATAATGAAAGTAAAATAAAGATAATGCCTTCAAAAAATATTGCAGTTAAAGCAACCTGCCACGGATTTTTAATTCCCTGCTCGGAAAGCTGCGGCACCACAGTATAGGCAAAGTAGGCGTTAAGTCCCATACCCGAGGCGAGGGCTATAGGATAGTTTGCAAAGAAAGCCATAAAAATAGTAGAAAATGCCGCTGATACAGCTGTTGCCGCAAAAACTGCATTTGAATCCATTCCTGTAGCAGAAAGAATGCTCGGATTTACCGCAAGTATATAAGCCATTGCAAGGAATGTGGTAATACCGGCTATAATTTCTGTTTTAACCGTAGTATTTCTGCTTTTGAGTTTAAATACTTTATCCATTGTAACCCTCCCTGTTAAATTCTGAATATAGAAAAATCTTAATTTATATATTTTAAGTATGACATTTATTATCAGAAAAGTTAACTATTTCGTGATAATAAAAAATTATTGTTGAAATGTTATAAATTTCATCGGCGATTTTATTTATATAACAAAAGTTCCGACCTTAACGATCGGAACTTTTATGCGCAATATTATTATTTTTTCAATATAATTTAAGATTATTCGTCCTTACCGCAGCACTTCTTGTATTTTTTACCGCTGCCGCACGGACAGGGGTCATTTCTGCCAACCTTTTTGCCCTTGCGGATAGTTTTGCTTGCGGTGTCTGTGCCGTCGCCCGAGGTTTCCACAGGCTGAGCAACCTGCTCACGCCTTAATGCAATATCAATAGGGCTTTCCTGCGGCTGATCGTCCTCACCGTTGTTGAGAATAACCTGATGTGCAGCCTGAGCCTGCTTTAAAGCCATACGCTTTGCAGCCTCGATAGCATCCTGACGCTTTTTAACCTCATATACCTTTTTAGGCATTACGAGCATAAGCTTAACTGTATCTTCTCTGATGCTTTCAATCATTTCGTCAAACATATCAAAGCCCTCGATACGATACTCAACTACCGGATCGTGCTGACCGTATGAGCGAAGTCTGATGCCTGATTTGAGCTGATCCATATTGTCAATATGATCCATCCAGTGGGTGTCAACGCTCTTGAGCAGATATACACGCTCCATCTCACGAATTGTCTCGGCAGGGAGAAGCTCCTCGTTTTCTTTATAGATAGCTGTAGCGTCCTCAACGAGCATATCCTTAATGTCCTCAGCCTCCATATCCTCAAGGTCGTCGAGGTCAAAGTCATATCTGCCGTCATCCTTTATGAGCCAATCCTTGTAGTAATCCTTAAGGCTCTGGATATTCCAGTGCTCTCTCGGGCCTTCAGGGAGATACTGCTTAACGCTTGTATCAATAGTGTCGGTGAGCATTTTGTAAACGGTATCGTGGAGATCTTCGCCGTTAAGCACCTGATCACGCTGACCGTAGATAATTTCTCTCTGCTTGTTAAGAACATCGTCATACTGAAGTACGTCTTTACGAATACCAAAGTTACGAAGCTCGATTTTTTCCTGTGAGCTGTCAATGATGTTTGAAAGAATCTTAACGTCAATAGGCATATCGTCCTCAACATTAAGGCGTTCCATTACCATCTTCATTCTGTCGCCGCCGAACAAACGCATAAGATCGTCTTCGGTTGAGAGGAAGAACTTGCTTTCGCCGGGGTCGCCCTGACGTCCTGCACGGCCTTTGAGCTGATTATCAATACGGCGAGATTCGTGGCGCTCCGTACCGATAATGAACAGACCGCCTGCTTCTCTTACCTTTTCGGCTTCTTCTTTGATTTCATCCTTATATTTTGAGTTAAGCTCCTCAAAGGTCTTTCTCGCATTGAGAATTTCCTCGTTGTCGGTTTCTGCGTGACCTGTTGATTCCTCAATAAGCTCATCTGTAAAGCCCTGCTTGCGCATAGAAGCCTTAGCCATAAACTCAGCGTTACCGCCGAGGATGATATCCGTACCACGGCCTGCCATATTGGTTGCAATGGTTACTGCGCCGAGCTTACCTGCCTGAGCAACAATTTCAGCTTCTTTTTCGTGCTGCTTAGCGTTGAGCACATTATGCTTAATACCGTGCTTTTTGAGCATTTTAGAAAGCTCTTCCGATTTTTCAATAGAAATTGTACCTACGAGCACAGGCTGACCCTTTTCGTGAGCTTCAACAACCTGATCAATTACGTTTTTAAACTTGCCCTTTTCTGTTTTGAATACTGCGTCAGGATGGTCAATACGCTGTACAGGCTTGTTTGTAGGAATTTCTACAACGTCAAGCTTGTAAATCTCCTGAAACTCCTCAGCCTCAGTCTGAGCAGTACCTGTCATACCCGACAGCTTCTTGTAAAGACGGAAATAATTCTGGAATGTAATGGTAGCAAGGGTTTTGCTCTCGTTCTGAATCTTAACGCCCTCTTTTGCTTCAATAGCCTGATGAAGTCCCTCGTTAAAGCGTCTGCCGTACATAAAACGTCCGGTAAATTCGTCAACGATAATAATTTCTCCGTCCTTAACTACATAGTCAACATCGAGCTTCATAATGCCGTGAGCCTTGATAGCCTGATTTACATGGTGCTGAATAGCAAGGTTTTCAGGGTCTGTGAGGTTTTCAATGCCGAAAAACTCCTCGGCTTTTTTTACACCGCTCTGTGTAAGGGTAGCGGTTTTCTGCTTTTCATCTACAACATAATCTATGCCGTTCTCACGGTAGTAGTCCTCCATATCCTCCTTGGAGTCAAGCTCCTCAAAGCGCTGAACCTTTAATGTTCTCGCAAGCTTATCTGCTCTTGCATACAAATCAGTTGATTTATCGCCCTTGCCGGAAATAATAAGAGGAGTTCTTGCTTCATCTATGAGGATTGAGTCAACCTCATCGACAATAGCGTAGGCGTGGCCACGCTGAACCTTTTGCTCCTTGTAAACAACCATATTGTCACGCAGGTAGTCAAAGCCCAGCTCGTTGTTTGTGCCGTATGTAATGTCAGCGGCGTAAGCCTCTTTTCTGCCTTCCTGGTCAAGCGAATGTACAATAAGACCTGTGGTAAGACCGAGGTATCTGTAGAGCTTGCCCATCCACTCGGAGTCACGGCGGGCAAGGTAATCGTTTACCGTTACAATGTGTACGCCTTCGCCGGTAAGACCGTTGAGGTAAGCGGGGAGAGTAGCCACAAGAGTTTTACCTTCACCGGTTTTCATCTCGGCAATTCTGCCCTGATGGAGTACAATGCCGCCGATAATCTGTACCGGATAGTGCTTCATACCGAGAACACGCCAAGCGCCCTCTCGGCAAACAGCAAAGGCATCCGGAAGAATGTCATCTGTGGTTTCGCCGTTTGCAAGTCTTTCTTTAAGAATTGCCGTCTGACCTTTAAGCTCACTTTCGCTCATAGCCGCATATTTATCCTCAAGTGCAAGCACTTTATCGCAAATAGGCTGGATTCGCTTTAATTCTTTTTTACTGTAATTGCCAAATAAGGCTTTAATGATATTCATATATAAATGTCCTTTCGGTATAAAGTTTTTTTATTTTTATAGGAAATTGCTTGGCAGTTTATTGTACGGCTGACGCTCCAAGTGATTTTGCCGCTTGAATCATTGCGGCTTCGGCTACAGGGCCTGCATAGGAAAAACCAAAGCCCGAATCTTCTACTACGCAGGCAAAAGCCAGCGGACAATCCTCGTCTTGTGCATAGCCTACCATCCAGCCGTTCGGCTCTTTGCCGTTGCCGACCTCACCTGTACCGGTTTTTGCACAAACGGAAAGCCCTCCAAATAAATCGTCACCGTAGTAGTCGGTCATAGTGTAGCGCATTATATCGCCAAGCTGCGCCGCCGTATCAGAGTTAAACAGCTCGTCTGTGCTTCCTGAGCCGCCTATTCCGAGCACACCCAGAATTGAACCGTCTTTAATCATATATGGCTGCTTTGTTTTGCCGCCGTTTGCTATCGCTCCGCAGATAACCGCCATCTGCATAGGGTTTACCTTGTCATTATACTGACCTACACCCGACCATGCAAGCTGGTTTGTGTCTGCTTTTGAAACATCGTAATTGCCTTTTGCCGTTACGTTGTCATCAACCTTAAAGCTGCTGTTTATGCCTGCCTTATTGGCTGCGGCTGTCATTTTATCCTCGCCCAGCTCAACTGCAAGCTCTGCAAAAACAATGTTGCAGGAATGTGACATTGCCTCTTTAAAGTCAATAGTTCCGTGCGCCTCAACGCAGGTTACATCGCTGCCGCCAATTTCCTCACTGCCCGAGCAGTACCAGGTACGCTCGTTAATGTCGGGAATATTTTCGATAGCGCAGGCTGAGGTGATTATCTTAAAAATGGAACCGGGGGTATAGGTTGAAGAAATTGTATTGTCAAGATATACACCCTCGTAATCCTTTTCGTTTTCCTCGGTTATTTCGGGAGGAGCTTCGGGGTCATAAGCTTTGGTGCTTACCGAGCATATTACCTCGCCGGTTTTATAATTATATACAACACAGGCACCGTCTTTGCCGTAGCCTGCAAGCACGTCATACGCTGCCGCACAGGTATCTGCGTCTACTGTCAGATTAATGTCGTTGCCCTTTCTCAGAGAATCAGGCATATTGAGTCCCCAAATCAGATTATACCCGATAAGCTGGGAACGGTATCTGCTTTGTAAGGCGGTAGATATATTAGAAGAATTGTCGCCTATCGTGTGTAAAAGAGAGGTTCTTACGCTTTGATTTTCGTTATATACCCTTTTGCCGTCAACGCTTTGGGCAAGCACCGTGCCGTTGCGGTCAAAAATAGTGCCCGCCTTTGCAAGTCCGTCTGTGCCGGCAATATGGTAATTGTAGTGCTGATCTACCCAGTCCTCGGAATTTACAGCAAATTGATAGACCAAATAGCCCATTCCGCCGATAAACGCAATAGTTACTGCAAAAATAAGCGTACTTCGCCTCAAAATTCTTTTCATTCAAACACCGTCCTTTCTCTGATTTATTCAGAGGGCACAGCGGATTACTCCGCCAAGCCTCATTCGGTTTTGTAAAAATTATTTCTTTACTGCATAGGTTCTTTCGTCTGCCGCCTTGATAAATGCAACAAGTCCCCAGCAGGAGAGCACACTTGAACCACCGCAGCTTATAAACGGAAATGTTACGCCGGTAAGAGGAAGAATGTCTGTTGCGCCAAAAACATTGAGTGAAAGCTGAACTACAAGTAAACCTGCGGCACAGCAGGCAGAAATAGAATAAAATGTACTTCTGCTTCTGGTTGTGATTGCCCTTGCGTAAATAACAAGGCAGGCAACCGCTATGGCAAGCGTAATTGCAACAATCAACCCCATTTCCTCTGATACAAGTCCAAAAACGAGATCGCTTTCAGATGCACCTACACCCTTTAAAAAGCCGTTGCCGATTCCGACTCCGAAGAGTCCGCCGCTGGCTATATAGGTGAGAACATGGGTTTGCTGATAACCCAGATCGTTTGCATAATCCCAAGCGTGTCCCCAAGCCTTGAAGCGGTCGAGAACATATGACTTAAAGCGAATCACAATAGATACTCCGAAAACCGCCGCCGCAATGGCAAGGATAACGGTTTTGAAGTCGCCCGAGCGCATAAACGCTATCAAAAGAAAGGTTACAAAGAATATAAGCGCCGTGCCAAAATCGCCCATAACAGCCAGCAATCCTACGCAGACTGCTGAAAAAATAATAAACTCAAGCAGATTTTTCTTTGTCTGAAGTCGGTCAAGTGTGCTTGCACCGATGAATATGTAAATTACCTTTACAAGCTCCGACGGCTGAATTGAAATGCCGCCTATGCTTATCCAGTTTGCCGCACCGTAGGTGATTCTGCCGAAAAGAATACTTGCGGCGAGCAGAGCTACTGCGGCAATCATAAGTCCGTATCTGAGCTTTACTGAAGAAGCCCTGTCGGGATCTTCAATAAATTTAATTATAACGCAGAACAGCACCATTCCTATAACAGCGGCGATAAGCTGAACATACGCCGAGCGTTCAACCTGACGCACAAGCAGCATTACGCCTATTCCGGTCAGAAACAGCGCCAGACTCTCAAGCTCAAAGCTCACTCTTTTGAGCACAAATGTTGAAACAAAAAAGAATGTCCATTCCGCCGCCGCCAAAAAGCCAAAAAGCACGAGAGGGGAGTTTTGGTTAGTTCCGTCCTGCCAGAACATTGCCTCCACGCACATAAAAAAGTGAAAAAGCGTTATGAGCAGCATAAGCATCCACGATTTCATAGCAGGCTTATCTTTTGCCTTTTTAAAGAACCAACTGTAGCGGAGATTTTCGTCGTATTCTTCTCCACGCCTAAATTCAAAATCAGAATTGCCAACGGTGATAACATCATCAATAAGCACCCTTGTTCTGCCCACAGCTTCCTCACCGTTTACATATGTGCCGCCCTTTGAGCCGGTGTCGCAGATATACCAACCGCTCGACCGCCTTAAAAGAACACAGTGGTTTCTTGAAACCGCAGGGTCATTAACCACAATATCGCTCGATTTGCTTCTGCCAATCGAGTTTTCCCAAAAAATTACAGGGAGCTTCTGACCTGTAGCTGCATTAAACAGTGTAACAAGCGGCTTTTCAGGTCGTCTTCTGCGGCGCATCGCTGCATAGCACTGATACACAATTACTATTGCATACAAAGGCATCAACATTCTCAATGCGACAATAGCTATATCGAAAATTACCGTCATATCAAGCACAGGCATCCCCCTTGCCAGTATAGTTAAAGTTATACATTTATCATAATACCTCATTTTATAAAAAATGTCAATAATAATAAAAGCAGACGGTAATTTACCAATACAAGGCGCTGCATTTAAATTATTGAACCGCCGTGAACAAATGACACGCACAGCCTGATTATTTATCTTTTGCACCAACCTATTATTATGGGCGTTATGATGTTGATTTACGGATAATAAAAATTAGTGGCTGCTGCAAACTTCTCATTTGCAGCAGCCACTTTTATATATGATACAATTATTATTGCATCATATATGTTATGTTTGCGACATATATGTTACGTAAAAATCTATCTCAGAAATGTCTTCAATATCAGCTTTGTTTAATCTATATATTCGATTTATATATGCCATTTTGTCTGTATGTCTTAAATAATCATCCACACGATCATA
>OGOU01000673.1_pt1 | contig 29168 bp, 17 predicted proteins | sample 1552721 | NCBI WGS metagenome assembly OGOU01 (sample SAMEA2580176, study PRJEB22360) | human gut metagenome | biome: human gut; feature: human-associated habitat; material: faeces | place: Denmark | collected 2008/2010
CTGCACAATTGAAAGCTCAACTGGAAGAAGCAGGAGCTGAAGTTGAACTTAAATAAGTCATAGGACCCCTTTAGGGTTTTAACGGTTTAGAGTCAATTTTGACTCTAAACCATTTTGTTGTTATTATTGTTTAGGTTCCAAAAAATTAATAGATGTCTTCAAATAATTCAAACAAAAGAATAAGCTTTGCATCCATAAAAAATCAGTTGGAATATCCTGATTTTCTTGAGATACAATTAAAGTCATTCAAGGACTTTTTTCAATTGGGTACGACGCCTGAAAACAGAAAAAACGAAGGCCTTTACACTGTTTTTAAGGAGAACTTTCCTATCACCGACACCCGGAATAATTTTGTCCTGGAATTTTTGGACTACTTCATAGATCCGCCCCGCTACACGATCGACGAGTGTTTAGAGCAAGGGCTGACTTACGGTGCACCGTTGAAGGCTAAACTGAAGTTATACTGTACCGATCCCGAACACGAGGATTTCGATACTGTGATTGAAGATGTTTACCTGGGGAATGTTCCTTATATGACACCTAAGGGCACTTTTGTAATCAATGGTGCCGAGCGTGTGATCGTGTCGCAGTTACACAGATCGCCGGGTGTATTTTTCGGCCAAAGTGTTCACGCAAATGGTACCAAGCTTTATTCTGCCAGAATTATTCCGTTCAAAGGCTCGTGGATAGAGTTCGCAACAGACATCAACAATGTGATGTATGCCTATATCGACCGGAAAAAGAAGTTACCTGTAACTACTCTTTTACGTGCGATCGGTTTTGAGACGGATAAGGATATTCTTGAAATATTCGGACTGGCAGATGAAATAAACGTTTCCAAATCTGGATTGAAAAAAGTCGTTGGCAGACGTTTGGCTGCTCGTGTTTTGAAGACCTGGGTGGAAGATTTCGTAGATGAGGATACCGGAGAAGTGGTATCTATCGAACGTAACGAAATCATTGTGGATCGTGAGACTGTTCTGGAAAATGAACATATAGATGCAATCGTCGATTCAGGAACAAAGACGATTTTGCTGCATAAAGAAAAACAGAATCTGGCGGATTACGCCATCATTTATAATACACTGCAAAAAGACCCGTGTAACTCGGAGAAAGAAGCAGTGATGCACATATATAGACAGTTGCGTAGCTCTGAACCGCCAGACGAGGCAACTGCGCGTGATGTCATCGATAAACTGTTCTTCTCGGATAAGCGTTATGACCTGGGAGATGTGGGACGTTACAAGCTGAATAAAAAGCTCGGACTGACAACCGATCCTTCGGTGAGAGTGCTTACCAAAGAAGATATGATCGAGATTATCAAATATCTGATCAAATTGCTGAATGCAAAGACGGATGTGGATGATATCGACCACTTGAGTAATCGTCGCGTACGTACTGTAGGCGAACAATTATATAATCAGTTCGGTGTAGGACTTGCCCGTATGGCCCGTACGATCCGCGAACGGATGAATGTAAGGGATAATGAGGTATTTACTCCGGTCGATCTGATCAATTCCAAGATACTGTCTTCTGTGATCAATTCATTCTTCGGAACGAATGCCCTGTCACAGTTTATGGATCAGACGAACCCTCTGGCGGAGATCACTCATAAACGGCGTATGTCTGCCCTCGGCCCCGGTGGTTTGTCGCGTGACCGCGCCGGATTTGAGGTGCGTGACGTGCACTATACTCACTATGGTCGTTTGTGCCCGATCGAAACTCCGGAAGGTCCGAACATCGGTTTGATTTCTTCGCTTTGTGTATATGCAAAGATCAATAACCTCGGATTTATCGAAACTCCTTACCGGAAGGTTGAAAATGCCGTAGTCGATCTGAGCGGGGAAGGTGTAAAATATCTTTCAGCCGAAGAAGAAGAAGGACTGGTGATCGCACAGGCTAACGCGAAAGTAGATGGTGAAGGCCATTTTGTGAACAAGAGAGCAAAATCGCGTAAAGACGGTGACTTCCCTGTGGAAGAAGTGGAAAAGATCGATTTGATCGATGTTGCCCCGAACCAGATTGCCTCTATCGCGGCTTCGTTGATTCCTTTCCTGGAACACGACGATGCCAACCGTGCCTTGATGGGATCGAACATGATGCGCCAGGCTGTACCTATCATTAAACCGCAGGCTCCGATCGTAGGAACCGGGTTGGAAGGAAACCTGATCAAGGATTCCCGTACACAGGTGGTTGCCGAAGGACCGGGTGTGATCGATTTCGTGGACGGACGCCGTATCGTGATTAAATACGACCAGACAGAAGAAGAACGTTTCGTAAGCTTCGACGGCGATACGAAAGAATATCTGCTGCCGAAATATAAACGTACCAACCAGAGTACGACCATGACTTTGCGCCCGATCGTGAAGAAGGGACAGCGCGTGGAAGAAGGTCAGATCCTGACGGAAGGTTATTCTTCCGAAGACGGAGAACTGGCATTGGGACGAAACCTGAAAGTGGCTTATATGCCGTGGAAAGGTTATAACTATGAGGATGCAATCGTAATTTCCGAGAATATCGTGCGTAACGATGTGTTTACTTCGGTACATGTCGATGAGTATTCTTTGGAAGTGCGTGAAACCAAACGCGGATTGGAAGAATTGACCGCCGATATTCCTAACGTAAGTGAGGATGCCACGAAAGATTTGGATGAAAACGGAATCATTCGTATCGGTGCCCGGGTTCAGCCGGGAGATATTCTGATCGGTAAGATCACTCCGAAAGGGGAATCCGATCCGAGTCCGGAAGAAAAGTTGTTGCGGGCGATTTTCGGTGATAAGGCCGGCGATGTGAAAGATGCTTCTTTGAAAGCTTCTCCTTCTTTGAAAGGTGTGATTATCGATAAAAAATTGTTCCAGCGTACGATCGGTGACCGGAAAACGAAAGCTGCCGGTAAAACCATCCTCGCAGAAATCGACGAGCAATTTGAACGTAGCGTAGGAGATCTGACTTCTTTGTTGATCGATAAGTTATTCGAACTGACCAATGGAAAGACTTCCCAGGGCGTGAAGAATTACTTGAACGAAGATGTGATCCCGAAAGGAGTGAAATTCACATTGAAGACGTTGCAAAACCTGAAGATGCTTGAGGTGAACCCGAACAAGTGGACGACCGACAAGCAGAAAAACGATATGATCCGTGATTTGTTACATAACTATGTAATCAAATATAAGGAGATCGAAGGACAGATGAAACGCCGCAAATACAATGCTACTGTCGGTGACGAGCTGCCTTCCGGTATTATCAAGATGGCTAAGGTTTACGTGGCTAAGAAGCGTAAATTGCAGATCGGTGATAAGATGGCCGGACGTCACGGTAATAAGGGTATTGTATCCCGCGTGGTAAGGGTGGAAGACATGCCGTTCCTGGCAGACGGGACTCCGGTGGATATTTGTTTGAATCCATTGGGCGTGCCTTCCCGTATGAACCTCGGACAGGTATTCGAGGCTGTATTGGGATGGGCAGGAAAAGAACTCGGAATCAAGTTCGCTACTCCGATCTTCGACGGTGCTACTTTGGACGAGATCAACGATTATACGGATAAAGCAGGAGTTCCGCGCTACGGTACGACCTATCTGTATGACGGAGGTACCGGAGAACGTTTCGACCAGCCGGCAACCGTAGGGGTTACCTATATGTTGAAACTGGGCCACATGGTTGACGATAAGATGCACGCCCGTTCTATCGGACCGTATTCTTTGATCACCCAGCAGCCTCTTGGAGGTAAGGCACAGTTCGGTGGACAGCGTTTTGGTGAGATGGAGGTTTGGGCTTTGGAAGCTTTCGGAGCCGCTCATATCTTGCAGGAAATTCTGACTGTGAAATCAGATGACGTAATGGGCCGTACTAAAACTTACGAGCATATCGTGAAAGGCGAGCCTATGCCTACACCGGGATTACCGGAATCTTTCAACGTATTGCTACATGAGTTGAGAGGACTTGGTCTTAGCGTAAATTTGATATAAATATCAAAAGTGAAAGCCGGAGTGACGAAAAAGTTACTTCTGCTTTCCACTTTAAATTAACGGAGTTACTATGGCTTTTAGAAAAGACAATAATACAAATAAGCCCAAAAGCTTTACGAAAATAGCGATCGGTTTAGCATCACCCGAAGAAATCCTGGAACATTCCAGCGGTCAGGTGTTGAAGCCGGAAACAATCAATTACCGTACCTACAAGCCCGAACGCGACGGTTTGTTTTGCGAAAGGATTTTCGGTCCGGTGAAAGATTACGAATGCCATTGCGGAAAATACAAACGCATCCGTTATAAAGGAATTGTTTGTGACCGTTGTGGGGTGGAAGTGACCGAGAAAAAGGTTCGCCGCGAACGTATGGGACATATCCAGTTGGTCGTTCCGGTGGCTCATATCTGGTATTTCAAATCCCTGCCGAATAAGATCGGTTATTTGTTGGGATTGCCTTCCAAAAAATTGGATGCCGTTATTTATTACGAAAGATATGTTGTTGTTCAGCCGGGTATTATGGCAGAGAAGGGAATCGCTCAGCTTGATTTCCTGACAGAGGAAGAGTACCTGGATATCGTGGATGCTTTACCGGCAGACAATCAACATCTGGACGACGACGATCCTAATAAATTTATTGCCAAGATGGGTGCGGAAGCTATCCAGATGTTGCTGGAACGCATTAATCTGGACGACCTGTCTTATGATTTGCGGCACAAAGCAAATACCGAAACTTCACAGCAGCGTAAAAACGAAGCTTTGAAGCGTTTGCAGGTTGTGGAAGCTTTCCGCGAAAGCAAAGAAGTGAATAAGCCCGAATGGATGATCGTGAAAGTGCTGGCCGTTATTCCTCCCGAATTGCGTCCGTTGGTACCGCTGGACGGAGGACGTTTCGCGACTTCCGACCTGAACGATTTGTACAGAAGGGTGATTATCAGAAATAACCGTCTGAAACGTTTGATCGAGATCAAAGCTCCCGATGTGATTTTACGTAATGAAAAACGTATGTTGCAGGAAGCTGTGGATTCGTTGTTCGACAATTCCCGTAAATCCAATGCGGTGAAGATCGAGAATAACCGTCCGTTGAAATCCCTGTCCGACAGTTTGAAAGGTAAACAAGGACGTTTCCGTCAGAACCTGTTGGGTAAACGTGTGGACTATTCTGCCCGTTCGGTAATCGTTGTCGGTCCGGACTTGAAAATGCACGAATGCGGTCTTCCGAAAGATATGGCTGCCGAACTTTATATGCCGTTCATTATCCGTAAATTAATCGAGCGTGGTATTGTAAAAACGGTAAAGAGTGCGAAAAAGATTGTAGATCGCCGTGATCCGGTGGTTTGGGATATTTTGGAAAACGTGCTGAAAGGACATCCGGTGTTATTGAACCGTGCTCCGACTTTGCACCGTTTGGGTATTCAGGCGTTCCAGCCGAAATTGATCGAGGGTAAGGCTATCCGTTTGCATCCGCTGGCTTGTACCGGATTTAACGCCGACTTCGACGGTGACCAGATGGCCGTGCATTTACCGTTAGGTAACGAAGCCGTGCTGGAAGCCCAGATTTTGATGCTGTGTGCACACAACATCCTGAACCCGGCTAACGGTGCGCCTATCACCGTACCTTCTCAGGATATGGTTTTGGGATTGTATTATATCACGAAACCGAAGAAAGGTGCAAAAGGCGAGGGATTACGTTTTTATTCTGCGGAAGAAGTAATCATTGCCTTGAATGAAAAAGCTGTCGATTTGCATGCTACCGTGCATGTGAAAGTACATGATATCGATAAGGAAGGTAATCCTGTTTTCCACATGGTAGAAACCACTGTGGGACGTGTGATCCTGAACCAGTTCACCCCGAAAAACTTCCCGTATATCAATGCATTGATTACGAAGAAGGCTTTGAGGGACATTATCGGCGACGTGTTCAAGAGATGCGGCGTGGATGTAACGGCTAAATTCCTGGATGATATTAAAGACCTCGGATACCGTAAGGCTTTCGAGGGCGGACTGTCGTTCAACCTGGAAGATGTGATTATCCCGGCTGAAAAAGACGAGTTGTTGAAAGACGGTTACAATCAGGTGGAAGAGGTTATGGCGAACTATAACATGGGATTCATAACCAACAACGAGCGTTACAACCAGATCATCGACATCTGGACACACGTAAATGCCAACCTGACCAATACCCTGATGAAGCAATTGATTGCCGACAAACAAGGATTCAACTCTATTTATATGATGCTCGACTCCGGAGCCCGTGGTTCCAGGGAACAGATCCGTCAGTTGGGCGGTATGCGTGGATTGATGGCAAAACCTCAGAAATCCGGAGCTACCGGAGGGCAGATCATTGAAAACCCGATTTTGGCGAACTTCAAAGAGGGCTTGTCGGTATTGGAATACTTTATTTCAACCCACGGTGCCCGTAAAGGTTTGGCCGATACTGCGTTGAAAACAGCCGATGCCGGTTACCTGACCCGTCGTCTGGTGGACGTAGCCAACGATATTACGATCACCGAAGAGGATTGCGGTACGTTGCGCGGGGTTACCATTGCGGCAATCAAGAATAACGAAGAAGTCGTATCTTCTTTGTATGAAAGAATTTTAGGACGTGTGTCCGTTCACGATATTATTCACCCGCATACCAACGAAATTTTGGTTAAATCGGGAGAAGAAATTACGGAAGAGGTAGCGGAAGCTATCGAAAAATCACCGATCGAGCGTGTGGAAGTACGTTCTGTACTGACTTGTGAATCGAAGAAAGGGGTTTGTGCGAAATGTTATGGCCGTAACCTGGCAACCGGGAAACTGGTACAGTTGGGAGAAGCGGTCGGAACTATCGCCGCACAGTCTATCGGAGAGCCGGGTACTCAGCTGACATTGAGAACATTCCACGTGGGTGGTACTGCCGGAAATATTTCCAGTGAAAACTCATTAAAAGCGAAATACGACGGTTATATCGAATTCGAAGAACTCCGTTCTGTAGAATATACTCAGGACAACGGACAGAAATGCGATGTTGTCGTAGGACGTTTGACCGAAATCCGTATCGTGGATAAAAACACTAACATTGTTCTGATTTCACACAATATTCCTTATGGAGCCAAGTTGTTTGTGAAAGACGGGCAGGAAGTGAAAAAGAACGAGCTGCTTTGTGAATGGGATCCCTTCAATGCCGTTATCATTACTGAATTTAGCGGTAAGATCGGTTCAGAAAACTTGATCGAAGGTGAAACCTACAAAGAGGAATCGGATGAAACGACCGGATTCCGTGAAAAAGTGATCGTTGAGTTCCGTGATAAAACAAAAGCTCCTGCACTGACCATTGAAGATGCCAAAGGGAATGTAATTAAAAGTTACAACCTTCCGGTAGGCGCACACATCGTTGTGAAAGAAGGCGATCAGGTTACGGCGGGTAGTATCATCGTGAAAATCCCGAGAGCTGTCGGTAAGGCAGGCGATATCACCGGAGGTCTTCCTCGTGTTACCGAGTTGTTCGAAGCTCGTAACCCGTCGAATCCTGCCGTGGTTTCTGAAATCGACGGAGAAGTTACCTATGGTAAGATCAAACGTGGTAACCGGGAGATCATTGTAACTTCGAAGGCCGGAGAAGTGAAGAAATACCTCGTATCGCTGGCTAAACAGATATTGGTACAGGAAAACGATTATGTACGTGCCGGAACTCCGTTATCCGACGGAGCGATTACCCCGACCGATATTTTGAATATCGAAGGGCCGATCAAGGTGCAGGAATATATCGTGAATGAGGTCCAGGATGTGTACCGTATGCAGGGTGTGAAGATCAACGATAAGCACTTCGAGATCATCGTTCACCAAATGATGCGTAAGGTATTGATTCAGGATTCAGGCGATACCCGCTTCCTGGAAAATCAGATCGTCGATAAATTGGAATTTATGGAAGAGAACGATGCTATGTATGGCAAAAAAGTCGTTTTAGAACCCGGAGATTCCGATCGTATAAAAGCCGGTCAGATTATTTCAGCCCGTACGCTTCGCGATATCAATTCCCAGTTGAAACGCCGGGATATGAAGACGGTAGAGGCCCGCGACGCTGTGCCTGCAACGTCCGCTCAGGTGTTACAGGGAATTACCCGTGCTGCATTGCAAACCTCCAGCTTTATTTCAGCCGCTTCCTTCCAGGAAACGACAAAAGTGCTGAACGAAGCCGCTATCTATGGAAAAGTAGATCCGCTCGAAGGTTTGAAAGAAAATGTAATCTGTGGTCACCTGATCCCTGTGGGTACCGGAATGAAAGAGCTGAGAGGCTTGGTTGTCGGTTCCAAAGAGGATATGGAGAGAATGGAAAAACATTAATATTTATTCTCAGGGAAAACCTGAGAAACGGAATAAACCCAATGAGGGAATCCATAACGGATTCCCTCATTTTTTATACTATTGGCAAAATACTGCCGAAAAGAATTGACTTTAAAGCCTGGTAGAAAATTATGCTTACGTTGAAGGCAGCGTGTTTGCAGGCTCTAAAAGAGTAATCTCTCGGTCGGGTTGTTGAAATCCTGCTGGCTGTTGTGTAACGTCGGATTTCGTCTGAGGTGGAATATATGGAAAAGGAACTACAAAATTTGTAGTTTGATCCCGAATCCCAGGCTTAAATAATCTTTGGCGCGCAGGTAGCGGTTGGTAATCCGGCTAATCAGGTACAGGTCGCAGGTACTGAGCTCATAGTAAACGGAAATAGACTTCCAGAGCCTGTTCTCTTTATTCAGATTCCGGGTAACGCTTTGCCCGATGAAGACATGAGCGCGGACCCGGGTGGAAAAACTATAATAACCTTCCGGGTATTTGTCGGGATTTCTTACCCAAAAATCCCGGTCGAGTAATGTGTTGATATATAAACCGCATCGAAAGGGAGCTATCGAATAATTATCCCCTAAAGGAATGTTCCAGGGTATATAATGTTGTTTTAAAGTAAATGTCGCCATGGCATGCCGATCGGAATAGCGGGGAACCAATCCCAGCCAAATATCCGTTTCCCAATGGTCGCGCCCGTAATTCCAGCCTGTTCCGAGGGAGAGCATACCCATAGACCCGGCATATTGCAACTTGCTGTAACGGGGGATTATTTTCTCCCAGTTCGATTTATAATGCTCCACTCTTTTCTCGTATAGTCCCCTGGCTGAAAGAGAGTATGAAATAAGGGTACAAACCGATATTAAGATCGTTTTAAAAATTAATTTCTTCATAAGTATAATTGTCGGGCGTCAGCGTGAACAAATAATAACCTCTTTTTTTCATGCAGGTACATCCATAATATAAAATGCCGTCATTGAAATAGTCGTTGATCTTGAAGCTGTGATCGTGTGCATGTAATGCAAAAAGCAGGTTTGGAAATTGTTTCAGGGAATATTGGAAAATGTCCTTTACATTGTTATTGAATTGTTCGGAGCCGGGAGGGGCGTGCATCACCGCTACTGTCCGGCTGTGCGAAGCAGAATCCTGTAACTGTTCTTTAAGAAAATTGAAATCGGGTATCGGATTCGAATAATCGTATTCGATGGCATTGGTATTCATACAGACGAATTTGGTATCGCCTGCTATAAAGGCGAAGTTCGGATCGCCGTACATTTTTTGGAATACCTGATCTCCATTCCCGATCACATCGTGATTTCCGATCAGGGCGACATAGGGAACATTTAATTTTCCCATGATAGAACGCACCCATTGAAATTCTTTTTTCAGGCCGAAATCGGATATATCGCCTCCATGAATTATAAAATCGATACCTTCCCGGCTATTTACATCCTTGACAAAATCTTCCGTTTCGTCATACCAGCGTTGCGTGTCGCCCATCATGACAAAACGCAGGGTATCTTTATCCCGGCAGCGTTCTGTGATTTCCTCGATGGCTTTGGCATTCAAATCTTTTTCTCCTGTGATCCGTCCATCGTATGGATGATAGTCGATCAGATCACAACTGCACACCAGTAGTGCACAAGCGATACAAATTAATAGTTTCATAACTTAATTATTACACAGACAAAAATGATATGCAAATAGTGTACCTAAATTGTATATTTCTGTTTTTTAACTTTTTTAAGTTCTGAAATTTCGGTTTGACCGTCGGCCAGAAATATAGATGAAAAGGGATACGGCATGTGAATAAACGTATGGAAAATTCCCCTTTTACGCTTTTAAATAAGTCGTTTACAAATAGATCTTAGCAGAGCCTGTTTGGGAGACGATTTGTGAACAGTGGAATTAAACCGGATATTTTTATTAGCTTGCTTTGTTGTTTTTTTCAAAATAACAATTATTTTTGTTTTCATATATGGAAAGATGTTCCAAATAAGAAAAAATAATAGTGCTCATGGAAATAAATAACGAATATAAAGTGCCTAACCTTGAAAAGGGCATCGCGATCATAGAATTATTAACGGGGAACAAAGAGGGATTGACCTTACAGGAAATTAAAGCCGAGACCGAAATCTCCCAGACGTCTGCCTATCGTATTCTGAATACTTTGGTGAGGTTGGGATATTTGTTTTATGACGATGAAAATAAACGTTATCGTCTGACCCGTAGGATATTGACGATGGGATTCCGTACGGTGGGCGAACATGGGCTATTGGAAGCCGTTTTGCCGAATCTCCGGGAATTACGGAACCGGGTGAAGGAAACGGTATTTTTCGGCGTGTTGGGAGATAGGAAAGGTATTTTTATAGAACAGGCGGAAGGGCTATACGATTTTAAATTTTTATTGTCGCCCGGAAAGGAGTTTGAATTGCACTGTTCTGCGCCGGGAAAAGCGATCCTTGCTTTTTTGCCGGACGGGATGCGGAATGATTATATAGCGAATATGGAGTTTACAAAGTTTACCGACCGCACGATCACCGATCCGGAGCTTTTTTTGCAAGAATTGGAAAAGGTGCGGCAATCGGGCTACGCGATCGATGCCGAGGAACAATTAACGGGGGTGGCTTGTGTAGGGGCTCCGATTTTTAACTATACTTCCCAGCCTTGCGGGGCGATCTGGGTTTCCGGGCCTACCGGGCGTTTCGGTGGTGATGTGATCGAACAGGTCGTTCCTGAATTGCTTGCCGTGACCCATAAAATTTCAAGCATCATGGGATATATCCGGGAATGAGCAGGAACATTGAAAGATAATAAACCATAAAATAGACGGTTATGAATCTGTTTACTAAAGTAATAGAGAGCATTTTATGTTTCTGCCTGGCTCTGGGAGGAAGTGTTTCTTGTTTGGCAAAGGACGGGAAACCTTCGGGGTGGGCGGAAGCTGTGATAACTGCGAAACGCAGTTGCCAAAAGCTGGAAAAACAGGGAACTGTGGCATTCCGGTCACAAGTTCTGAAACCGGGAATGCCGGTCGTAAAAATATCTATCGATGTAACGGGTTGGGATGATCTTATTTTATATACACTGGATGCCGGGGATGGTAATTCTTACGATCAGTCGGAATGGGCGGATGCCCGTTTGACGGATGTGAAAGGCAAAACGGTGTGGCTGGATGAATTAAAGCCTAAATATGAAAAAGCGGGTTATGGTAATGTAGGCAGAAACCGGAATGTGGTGGGCGGGCAAATCAGGTTGAGGGGAAAAGTGTACGCTAGGGGGTTGGCCGTTCATGCGCCGGGTGAGTTACATTTTGCTTTGAATAAGCAGTTTAAAAAGCTGGAAGCGGTGATCGGTATCGACGATGCCGCTACTGCCGGAAGCGTGGTTTTCCGGGTGGATCGTTTTTCCTGTCGTACTCTGTTGAATGGGCTGAAACAGAAATACCCTGTTGAAACCGATGCTTTTTTAAGATTGTCCGGTGTTTCTGCCGACGAATGGTTTAGAACTGCCGGCACTCGTGTCGAGCGCGAAGTTGTGGAGAAGCTGATAAAGCGGTTGGACGAGCCTGCATTCTTCCTTGAACAGATGGGAAAAATCGATGAGGAACGCTCGCCGGAAGTACGGCTAAAGGCTTATTTGAACTTGTTACAGGAAGTGGGCCGGATACTGAAGATACAGGAAAGATTATCTTTCTTCGATGCGGAGGCCGTCAGGCTGGCTTATGCCGATATGAAGAAAATGCCCGGTTTCGAATCAGAGCGTTATGAAAAGTTTATACTCGGTTTCGAAAAAGAAATTCAGGATTCCCGTCGCGGATTATATGCCGGCGACCGGAGTGCCGGAGCGCGTTTGAACCGGGTGTTCGAAACGGTGCAGGATATGCTTTTGGCAAATCCTTTGCTACGTAATAAGAAAATCATGGCTACCCGGAGGCATTTCGGGGAGCGTGCCCGTCAAAACATGAGCGGTTCTTTAGGAGTCGCTCCCTCGAATTTTCAAAATAATTCGGAGATCGGAAATCCGCGCAGGGGGTGGGATAATGAATTTATCGAACTGGCCTGCAAATCGGGGAAATGGGAATCCAGAGTCCTTTATAAACCGGAGCCGGGAATGATCGTTTCCGACCCGGAGGTACATTTTGGCGGAGAGAAAGTTTTGTATTCTTCGATCGGCACGAATAACCGTTGGCATTTATTCGAATTGAATTTAAAAACGGGGGAAACGAGGCAGGTCACCCCTGAGAGTTATAAAGATTTCGACAGTTTCGACGGATGTTATACACCGGACGGCAAAATTGTATTTTGTGCGACGGCGACTTTCTTAGGGTTGCCCTGTACGAATGGAGGGAATAAGATGTGCGGTTTATTCCTTTTTGATCCGGAAACCGGAAAAACCCGGCAATTGACTTATGACCAGGACAGTAATTGGGAACCCGTGATTACCAATAACGGGCAAGTGATGTATCAGCGCTGGGAATATGCCGACATACCCCATTCGAACTCCCGTATTATTTTCACGATGAATCCCGACGGAACGACACAGCAAGCCCTTTACGGGTCGAATTCCTATTTCCCGACCGCTCTTTTCGGTGCTCGTCCCATTCCCGGCAAAGGGAGTGCTTTTGTCGGGGTGGTCGGGGGACATCACAGCGTGTCGCGTAGCGGGCGTTTGATGGTGTTCGATCCGGTTGTCGGGAATAAAGAGGCAGACGGGGTTGTTGCGGAGATTCCCCGACGGGGTAAAAAAGTTTTGCCTGTTGTGAGAGACCGGCTGCCTGACGGTATATGGCCGCAGTTTTTACATCCTTATCCATTGAACGATACTTATTTTCTGGTTTCTGCAAAATTATCTCCGGCTTCTTTGTGGGGCTTGTATTTAGTGGATGTTTTCAATAATATGACCTTGATTTCGGAGGAGGAAGGTTGTGCGATTTTGGAACCACAGGTGCTTGAAGCCCGGAAATTCCCTCCGGTTATTCCCAACCGTGTCGTCGAAGGGGAAAAGCAGGCTACTATCTATTTGCAGGATATATATTTTGGAGACGGCTTGAAAGGTATTCCGAAAGGAACTGTGAAAAAATTGAGGATAGGGTCTTATCATTTCAGTCCTTATACGCAGGGAGGATTGCTTGGAACGATCGGCATGGACGGTCCATGGGATATTAAGCGGATCTTGGGAACCGTGGATGTGGAAGAGGACGGTTCTGTCATGTTTTCCGTGCCCGCCAATGTACCGATATTCATACAGCCGTTGGACGCAGAGGGAAAGGCTTTACAATTGATGCGTAGCTGGTTTACCGCAATGCCGGGCGAAACATTGTCTTGCCTGGGATGCCACGAAGACCGCCGGAGTGTACCCCGGCCACAGGTCCGTATCGCTTCGAAGAAACAGCCGCAGCCGATAAAGCCGTGGCTGGGGAAAGAGCGCGGTTTTAGTTTCCGGCACGAGGTACAGCCTGTTTTGGACCGGGCTTGTGTAGGGTGTCACAATGAAAATCGTCCCGATCTTCCTTATCTGAAAGGCGACCGTTGGATAAATGATTGGAGATCGGGTATTTCGGGAAGAGCCGGAACGGGATATGGCGGGCATTTCACGCTGGCGTATGCAAATTTGCATCGCTATGTACGCCGTCCGGGGATCGAGAGCGATATTCATATGCTTGTGCCGATGGATGTGCATGCCGACCAAACAGAGCTGATGCGGATGTTGAACAAGGGACACCATAATGTCCGCCTTTCTCAGGAAGAGATAGAACGCCTGGCTTGCTGGATTGATTTTAACGCACCTTTCCACGGGCGGCGTTCGGATATTCCCGACTATGATAAAGCCCGGAAATGGGTAGAGTTGAAGAAAACGTATGCAGAAATGCTGGGGGCGCCCACGGTCGATTATGATTATTTACCTGAGTTGAAAACGGATGTTGTTGCCGAATTGCCCTCGCAACAGAAAATTGCCGCAGGAGAAAAACAGTTGTCCGGCTGGCCTTTCTATCGTCCGGAAAAAGGAGTAAATCAGGCATACGGGGCGCATAACAGGCAGATGGGAGGAAACCGGAATTATCAGATGGAAATACCCGTTTCCGGAAAAATATCGATACAGTTGGTGAAAATCCCTGCGGGAGAATTTTTAATGGGAAGTGAACGGGCTGTGGACGAGATGCCCGTAACCCGCACAGAGATAGAAAAACCTTTCTGGCTGGCGCGTTTCGAAGTGACGAATGAATTATATGCTCTGTTCGATCCGGAGCACGATAGCCGCGAGGAACATCGCCACGGTTACCAATTCGGCAGGAAAGGGTATCCGCTGAACAAGCCGGAACAACCTGTGGTACGGGTATCCTGGCAGGAAGCGATGGCATTCTGTGCCTGGTTGTCCGAAAAGACAGGTAAGAAATTTACTTTGCCTACAGAAGCTCAATGGGAATGGGCGTGCCGGGCAGGTAGTGCCACTCCTTTTTATTTCGGGGAAATGGGAAGTGATTTTAGCCGTTTTGCTAATTTGGGAGATATCCGTTTGAGGGATTTTGCAGCATGTACCGCATTTAAGTTTTACGAGAGTGCTATGATTCTCGATAATCCTAATAAGTATGATGATTGGATTCCCCGGGACACGGTGTACGATGACGGTGGGTTTGTGTCGGAACCGGTGGGGCGCTATCGTCCCAATCCCTGGGACTTGTTCGATATGCACGGGAATGTTGCGGAATGGACCCGTACGGCTTATGCTCCTTATCCTTACCGGGAAGATGACGGACGGAATGATTTGGAGGGGAAAGAAATGCGGGTTACCCGTGGCGGGTCCTGGTACGACCGTCCGTTCCGGGCGACTTCTTCTTTCCGGCAGCCTTACCGCGAATATCAGAAGGTATTTAATGTGGGATTTCGGGTTATTATGGAGGAATAAGCATGAAGTGGCGGATATATGCGTTGCTTTGCCTGTCCGTAGGATTTTACATACAGGAAATGCGGGGAGAAACTACCGGAAGGAAGGGAACGGAAAAATTTCTGATTGCCGGATGCGGTTGGAGTAAGATTGCCGTAATCGATAAACAAACCCAGCAATTGGAGTGGGAGCATCGCCTGAATAAGGGGGACGATTGCAATGATGTGGAATTGACACGGAAGAATGAGATTCTGTATGCTTATACCGGAGGGGCTCGTTTGATAAATTGGGAACAGCAGGTCGTTTGGGATTATAAAGTGAAAGCCGGAGAGGAGTTGTTCACGGCGACCGAAATTGTCCGGGGGCGTTACTTGTTGGGAATATGCGGGCATCCTGCCCGTATCGTCGAATTGAACCGGAAAGGGAAAGTGGTGGACGAATTTACGTTCGAAACGGGGATTGACAGAGTGCATAACCAATTCCGGCAGATTCTTAAGACGAAGCGGAACACTTATATCGTTCCGCTTTTCGGAAGCGGGGATGTGGTGGAAATAGACCGGGACAGAAAAATATTGAAGCGGGTGAAAGCCGGAGGAAATCTGTTTTCCGTGAAGTTGTTGCGGGATGAATTTTGGCTGGTCGGTTGTGGCGATGCCCACAAATGGGTTGAAATCGATTCCCGGCTGGGGAGGGTAAGCCGTACGGTACATTCGGACAGTCTTTCGGGCATTTCTTTACTTTTTGTGGCGGAAGTTTGTCCTTATGAAAACGGACATATCCTGGTGGCGAATTGGAACGGACACAGCAAGGATAAAATGCAGCCGAAACTGTTGGAAATCGATAAACAGAATCGTGTGGTGTGGCAATTGGAAAATACCGGGGAGATTGTAAATGTTTCTGCTGTTTTTCCTTTCAGAAAATAAGCGGACGGAAGAAAACGGTTGTCGTTTGGAAAAATAAGGGATTTTATAAAGTATTGGAATATGTTGTTCAGAAATGACTAAAAATTCCCTATTTTTGTTCAAACGATAATATGAAGCGTAATGGAAGAAAAACAACAATTAGACATAGAATTGAACCACGAAGTGGCTCAGGGGACTTATGCCAATCTGGCTATTATTTCTCATTCTACCTCAGAGTTTATTGTAGATTTTGTACGGATTATGCCGGGAATCCCGAAAGCGGAAGTAAAGAGCAGGATTATATTGACTCCTGAACATGCCAAACGCCTTATGCTGGCTTTGCAGGACAATATTCGTAAATTTGAACAAACCAACGGTACGATACGAATGCCGGAGGGAAATCCTTCGGGAGCCGTGTTCCCGATCGACATCGAGCCGAAGGGGCAAGCATAATCGGAAAATAAACGAATGCCGTTTTCTGACGGAAAAGCCTTTTAAAAAGATAGGGGGATTGTTTATTCCGGGGGATGACCGTGTTTTGAGTTGGATTCTTAAAAGATAGATTTCCGGCGTGAAAGGTATGAGACAGCGGGAAGATAAGATTTCAAAAATTTTGAAGCTTATCTTCCTGTTATTTTAGGTGGGGATACGATCGGTAGCCTGATATTTATATTATCTTTGCTATGCCTGAACAGCGTGTGGATAGAAGGTGTAACTGTATGGGTGTGAGATGTGTGACTATTATAAATTATTAAAAATTAAAGATTGAAATGACAGCAAATTGGTTTGAAGCAAAGGTGAAATATGTGAAGGTAAATGAAGATGGAAGAGAGAAAAAGGTGAATGAGGCGTATCTGTTGGACGCTTTGTCATATACAGAGGCAGAAAGCCGCATCATGCACGAAATGGAATCGGTTATTAAAGGCGATTACTATATCAGCAGTTTGAAAAAGTCGAATATCACGGAATTGGTTCCCTCGGACGATGAAACGGACGACCGCTGGTATAAGGCTAAAATCGCGATTATCGATGCGGATGAAGTGAGTGGCAAAGAGAAGTCCAGCTATCAATATTATTTAGTGGCTGCCTCCAATATTAACCGTGCATTGGAGAATTTGGAAAAAAGTCTGTCAACCTTTGTCGTGCCTTATGAAATCTGTAATGTCGCCGATACTCAGTTTATGGATGTGTTCCCTTATTTTTCTGAAAACGAGGATGAGGTTCCTGCTAATTTGAAACCGTTGAAAACGGAAGAAGAGGAGATCGATCCGGAAACAGAACCGGAGATTTGACCGGATTATAATTCCGGGTTTAACGGCGAAAGACAGGCTCTGTAAGGCTGTGCCTATGAGCTGAAATAGTAGTGGAAAAGTGATTTCTTATGCGGTCGCTTTTCCACTATTGTTTTAGTAGGTGGATTTCTAAAAACAGATAAAGGTCATCGTGCTAAAAAAGAATAGAATCGGAACCTTTTCTCGGCTAAAGAAAAGTTATTTGTGTTAAAATTTCGTTATCGTTTGCATAGATCGCTGTAATTCTTTTCATTGCCTTACTCTGCCGGAGATTTTTCTTAAAAGAAATATTTCGTTTAATCGTGTTTTCTTTTCTATCTTTGAATAGCTTGTAAAATGAATTGTTGGTATTTTTAGAATATAGATTAAAGAATTTAATGAAAAAGTTGCGTTTCGGTTGATAATTGAAATGAAATGAAACATTGATTTTATCCGAGCGTATCAGAAAGAATAAAAATGGATCATATTATGAAAACACGTATTGAACACGATCTATTAGGAGAAAAAGAAGTGCCGGCAGACGCTTATTATGGAATCCAAACTTTAAGAGGGATTGAGAATTTCCGCAATATCAGCGGTATTACCATCGGTGATTATCCGAATTATGTGAAAGCTTTGGCTATGGTGAAATGGGCTGCAGCCAAGGCAAACCACGAATTGGACCTGTTGCCGGAGGATAAAACCGAGGCTATTACGAAGGCTTGTGAGGAAATTATCGACGGTAAGCTTGCCGACCAGTTTCCTGTGGATTTGGTGCAGGGGGGTGCAGGGACTTCTACTAATATGAATATAAACGAAGTCGTGGCAAACCGGGCTCTCGAGCTGATGGGGCATCAAAAAGGAGAGTATCAGTATTGTCACCCGAATAACGACGTGAATTTGTCGCAATCGACGAACGATGCTTACCCTACTTCTTTTAAGCTGGCGTTTATTTTTATGAACGAAGAACTGATCGCCGAGTTGAAATTATTGATACATGCTTTCCGGGCGAAAGGTGTTGAGTTTAAAGAAGTGCTGAAAATGGGACGTACCCAGTTACAGGATGCCGTGCCTATGACTTTGGGACAGGAGTTTGAAGCTTTTGCTGTGACTTTGGAAGAGGAAATCGAACGCTTGAATCAGATGGCGAAGTTGTTCCTGGAAGTGAATATGGGAGCTACGGCAATCGGTACCGGGATTAATTCAGAGCCGGAATATTCTGCAAAGTGTATTAAAAATTTACGGATCATTGCCGGACAGGAATTTGTGCTGGCTTCCAACCTGATCGAGGCCACTCCCGATGCCGGGTCTTCGGTGATGTACTCTGCTGCTTTGAAGCGTATGGCAGTGAAACTGTCGAAGATTTGTAACGATCTGCGTTTGTTGTCCAGCGGTCCGCGCTGCGGATTGAACGAGATCAATTTACCGCCGATGCAGCCGGGCTCTTCCATTATGCCGGGCAAGGTGAATCCGGTGATCCCTGAAGTGATGAACCAGATTTGTTTCCGGATCATCGGTAACGATCTGACCGTGACTTTTGCTGCAGAAGCCGGACAGTTGCAGTTGAATGTGATGGAGCCGATCATGGTGCATGCCATTTTCAGTTCGATCAAAATGTTGCAAAAAGGAATGGAACGTTTGCGCGTGTTGTGTGTCGAAGGCATTACGGCGAATGCGGAACGTTGCCGGGAGATGGTGCTGAACAGTATCGGAATTGTCACAGCTTTAAACCCTACTTTAGGTTATGAAAACTCTTCCCGCATTGCCAAACGGGCGCTGAAAGAAAATCGCAGTGTATATGATTTGGTGCTGGAAGAGGGTTTGCTGACGAAGCCGGAACTGGACGAACTGTTGAAACCCGAATTGATGATTCGTCCGCATAAGTTTTATAAAAAGAAGCAAAAATAGCGGAGGAAAGAAGATAAGGTAAGTCCCCGGAATGTTTATACATTCCGGGGATTTTTTACAGGCTACATCAGGTTTTATTTCTGCCGTTTCAGAAGAATAAGACTCGATCAAAGGGTAGGAGGTCATGGGGACGGCAATGACGATAACCAATAAACACTTTTTCATTTTTTTTAGTTTTAAATTATTATAAATATTTGTTTTATAAAGGATTCTGTGTTTTAGGAAACTATTTATATTAATTGAGATTCTGTCATAGATTTTGCACATAAAAAACACATCGTTTAATTCGACAGGGGTAGGAGAGAGAAGTAGTCGTATTAAATTTTTGAATAACAATGTTTTGATTTGTTTATAAATTTTGTATTTTTATCCCATAAAAATGTACGTAATTGTAGTTGTTTATCAGAAAGATAGATATTCCGACTGCTACTTGAATTTCTTCAAAATGAGTGTGTACAGGGATAAAAACGGTATATAAGGTGATCTTTTATTTTTATGAAAGGATAACAAAGTTGTGTGAATTCAGTATAAATGGAAGAGATGCATGTTTTTCTATACTGGTTTTTAGATATTGAGTTTGAGTATATTTAATTTATTAATTAAAAGAGAAAGAAGATGAAAAAAATGTTTACAAAAACGATCGCAATTGCTTTGATTGCTTCTACATCTGTTGCAATGTCCGGTTGTTATGGCCCATTTGCCCTGACTTCAAAGTTACATGACTGGAACGGTCAGGTATCGCAGAAAAAATTTGTCAATGAATTGGTATTTTTAGGATTGTGTATCCTGCCTGCTTACGAATTGTGTGTATTGGGTGACGGATTGATTTTTAACTCTATTGAATTCTGGGGAGGAAATAATCCTATTGCCATGAAAGCCGGAGATGTGGAAGAATCTAACATCTTGCGTGACGGACAGTTGTATAAAGTGATCAAGAGCCGGAACAGTCTTACCATTGCTGCGCACGATAGCGATATGAAGGTAGATTTTAAATATTTCCCGAAAGAAAAGGCTTGGTATCAAATGAACGGGGAAAGTAAAGTGAAAGTGGTGGATATGAAAGATAACACCGTATTTACTTATTTGCCGAATAATAAAACTTTAGCTTTCGATGTAAATTCAGTCAATCAGATCGAAGAACAAGTGATGGCTGCTGCTCAATAAATCGGGTAAACATAAATAAAATGCCGGAGATATTCTCCGGCATTTTTTGTGCGTTCAGGTGAATGGGGAGAGAGGTGGTTTTATGGGATGAAAAAGACGGTAGAAATTCCGGAGTGTGTAAAATGTCGCTTATTTTATAAGGAATAAAAAGGGGTATGTCGTCCGGGAGGGAACGATTTGAATCGATTTTTTAGGTCTTTCCCGATAAGCCGTTGGCTTTTTCTGAAAAGATATTACTTTTGAAATCGAATAACGATTTAATGAACGAGTATGTATTTCAATGAGCAAACAGCAAAAGAATTGACTTTAGTGGCTACGTTACGTGCCCAAAAAGAGAAAATAAACGACCTGAGACAGGCTTTGTTGTCGTTAATGGATAAGACCAGAGCCGAAGAAGGGTCGGTGACCTATCATCTTTATGCAGACCGGGACGATCCTCAAAATTTTATTTTTCATGAAACATGGGCCAGCCAGGAGTTGTGGGAAAAACACATGGAAAGTCCTCATATCAAAGGTTTTTTCGCCGGAGCGGATGCTCTTTTAGACGGAGAGCCTACCATGTACCGGTTAGAACGTTCGCTCGCCCCTGCTCCTGTGATCGATAAAGAGGCTTTGGTTTTGTTTGCTTATAACCGGGTTAAAGCCGGAAAAGAGCAGGCCTGGCAAAAAATATTGGAAGACCTGATCGAGCCTACATTGGCTGAAAACGGATGTTTGCATTATGAATTGCACCGTGACAGGGAAGATGCCCGGAATTTTATGTTCCACGAGAGCTGGAAAACGGTAGAAGCCTGGAACGACCACATGCAAGCCGGTCATTTAAAAGCTCTTTTGAAAATCATCGACGATTATACGGAATACGGGATAAAGGTAGTAAAAGCACAGGTGCTGGATTGATCGTTACGAGCCCGGGGTTTAACTGATAAACCTCCAATTGATACGGGTTTTGAAAAGCCGTTTGATCTGGGTGGCGAAAAGCTGATTTTCTTCTTTGGCAAGGTCGGGATCGTCTTCGAGGATTGAATTGGCGAGACGTGAGGCTTCGTTCAGGAGCAAACCGTCTTTTCCGAGGTTGGCGATTTTCAGGCTGCAGGTCAGGCCGCTTTGCTGAGTACCTTCCAGATCACCCGGTCCGCGAAGTTTCAGGTCGGCTTCGGCAATTTCAAAACCGTCGTTTGTCCCTGTCATCGTGTCGATCCGTTTGCGCGATTCGTTGGAGATTTTGTAAGAAGTCATCAGGATACAATAGGATTGGTCGGCTCCTCGTCCTACCCGTCCTCTTAGCTGATGGAGTTGCGATAAACCGAAACGTTCTGCGCTTTCGATCACCATGATGGAGGCGTTCGGAACGTTTACTCCCACTTCGATCACTGTCGTTGCTACGAGAATCCGGGTTTCCCCTTGGACAAAACGCTGCATTTCAGCATCTTTTTCAGCCGGTTTCAGTTTACCGTGGACAATGCCTGTTTTGTAACCTTTGGGAAGAAAGTAGTTATTGATTAGATCGAAACCTTCTTCCAGATTCCTAAAATCCATTTTTTCCGATTCCCGGATGAGGGGATATACGACGTATGCCTGCCTGCCTTTTTCCAACTCCTGTTCAATGAACCGGAATACGTCTGTCCGTTTTTTCTCGAAAGCGTGGAAGGTGGTGATGGGCTTTCTGCCCGGCGGCAACTGGTCGATTACCGATACATCCAGGTCGCCGTAGAGTGTCATTGCCAGGGTACGGGGGATCGGGGTGGCAGTCATCACTAACACATGGGGAGGAATAATATTTTTATTCCACAGTTTGGCCCGTTGTGCTACCCCGAAACGGTGTTGTTCGTCGATGATAACCAGTCCGATGTTTTTAAAGGTCACGACATCTTCCAGCAGAGCATGTGTACCGATGAGAATTTGAAGGCTTCCGTCCTGTAGTCCCCGGTGTATTTCTTCCCGTTCTTTCTTTTTGGTGGAGCCGGTGAGCAGAGCGACGGTAATCCCCATCTCTTTCAACATTTCCGATACGGTGGCGTAATGCTGGGTGGCGAGGATTTCTGTCGGAGCCATGAGGCAGGTTTGATAACAATTATCCAGGGCGATCAGCATGCACATAACGGCTACCAGTGTTTTCCCGCTTCCCACATCACCCTGGAGCAGCCGGTTCATCTGTTTGCCCGTTCCGCAGTCTTGCCGGATTTCCCGGATTACCCGCTTTTGGGCTTCGGTCAGCTCGAAGGGAAGGTAATGATGGTAAAAGGTATTGAAATAATCGCCGATCACCTGAAACTGATGCCCTTTAAAATAAGTTTTCCGCTTGTATTTTAGTTTTAATATATTGAGCTGTATATAAAACAGTTCCTCGAATTTCAGGCGAAAAATAGCTTTTCGCAAAAGTTCCGGAGAGCCGGGGAAATGTATGTTGTATAAAGCGTCATGCAGGTACATGAGCTTATGTTGCCGGATAAACCACGCCGGAAGGGTTTCTGAAATTTTCCCGTTGAGGGTTTTGAATATCGTTTCCTGAATTTTGCCGATCGCCTTGGAATTCAGAAAAGATTTTTTCATTTTTTCCGTGGTGGGATAAACCGCCTGAAAACCGATCAGCAGGTGAGAGGCTTTTTCAAATACATCGATCTCCGGATGAACGATATTCAGTTTGTGGTTAAATTCAGAAGGTTGTCCGAAAATCAGGTAGTCTTTGTCGGCATCGAGTTGATTGGTCAGGTATTTAAATCCTTTAAACCACACTAACTCCAGCGTTCCGGTTTCGTCGTATGCCGTAGCGGTCATTCTGACACCTTTCCCTTCGCCTACGGTTTTTAAATCGCGGATCCGGGCTTTGATCTGAATGTAAGGCAAATGGCCGTTCAGTTCGGCTATGGTGTAGATTTTCGAGCGGTCGATGTATTTAAACGGGACATGGTATAACATATCCTCATAGCTTTGTACCTGAAGTTCTTCATAAAGTACGGCCGCTTTCTTTTCGCCTACGCCAGGCAGGAATTTTATGTTTAATCCGGATAGTTCCATTTAAATTGTTGTCCCATAACCGACAGCTTTTCCAATGAATACTGTCTGTTGTTTTCCTGTTTTATTTTATTCCTTTTTTCCCTGAATAATTTTAAATAACGAAATTAAAAATTAATTCCAAACCGGAGGGTACAAGCTCGTATATTTTTTTTATTTTCGTTTTAAAATGCTTGCCGGAAAACCGATATGTTCCGGTAAGCCTGTTTGTTCGGATGTTTTTTTATTATGAGTTATCTGAAAGAAAGAATCAAGCATGCGGTAAGATTCAGGCATAAAAGAGGATACGGGGTACATTCGCCCTTTATGTTCAATTTGATTCTGAATGCGATCCGGGATAAAGAGAAACAATATACTTATCCCGAAAATATAGAGAAAAGGGATGGCTTAGGGCATCGTAAGAAAAAAGAATTTCGTTTGTTGTCGCGTTTGACCCGTTACCTGAAAGTGAATTCAGTAACCTGCTTCGGGGCAGAAGCCCCCCGCATCGGGAATTATCTGAAAGCGATGGAGCCGGGTGCGGACATACAGGTAAATGGCGGCACGTTGCCTCCTGAGGTCGATTTTATTTATTTGGGCCGGGGATTTCAGCAATATCTTCCGGCCGACTTGGAACGGGAGATATTGTTTGTAGCAGGCGGGAAAAGAAGATGTATCGTGATTACCGACATTTATAAAAGCCGGCAGGCGGGGCGTTTGTGGCGGCAAGGCAGAGAGAAGGCTACGGTATGCCTGGATATGATGTGGTATGGCATTCTGCTGTTCGACGAGAAGCTGCAAAAAGGAAGATATAATTTGATTATTTGAAAATAGAAAATATAAATAGAAAGAGTATGAAAGTTTATACCAAAACCGGGGATCAGGGAATGACTTCGTTGATCGGAGGGACAAGAGTCGCTAAGAATAGCGTTCGTCTGGAGGCGTATGGCAGTGTGGACGAGTTGAATTCTTATATCGGGATGATCCGTTCGTTGGCGGTGAGCGATGAAATAGCGGGGGAACTGGCCGAGATCCAGATGCGATTATTCGATGTGGGGGGAAATTTGGCAACCGATCCTCACGGTAATTCCCGGAAAATGCCTGTGGGGGTGGATGAAGAGGATATCAAGGTGCTGGAAAAGGCGATCGACCGGATGGATGCGGAAGTTCCGCCTTCCCGCTTTTTTGTTTTACCCGGAGGCAATGAATCGGTAGCTTTTTGTCATATTGCCCGTACCGTTTGCCGGCGGACAGAACGCCGGATACTCGATTTGAGCCAGGAAACCGCCGTAGAGGCAGAGGTCATAAAATATATAAATCGTTTGTCGGATTATTTGTTTATGCTTTCCCGTAAACTGGCTCACGATACCGGGACAGAGGAATTAAAATGGATTCCACGGCAGAAATAATTTTTTTTTAATTTTTCTCCATTCTGTTTTTAATTTTTTTGCATTATTAGGTTTTGTTGCGTAATATTGTTGCACATTCTTTTGGGCAATTTTAATAAAGATCAATAATAATTTATGGTAAACAAAATCACAACATTCGTTTTGTCGTCGATATTGTTAGCGGGAATGTTCATTCCTGTTACCGGGCAGACAAAAAAGAAGCCAGTTCCGCAAACGTGGGAGACTGCTGTATTAAATGCAAAGACGACTTTGCGGGATGCTTTGTCTAAACATAAAATGCCGGTACAGAGCGAGGTGGTGCGGCGTGGACAGGCTGCCACTCCGATAAAAGTGGATGTCAGTGGTTTGGATCAGCTGATTCTTTATACCTGGGAAACGCCCGACGGGAACGGCAGCGACCATGGGGTGTGGGGAAATGCCCGTCTGACCACGACCGACGGAAAGACCGTATGGCTGGATGAGTTGAAGCCTGTGTATGAAAAAGCAGGCTGGGGCAGTGTGAAACGAAATAAGAATTTGAGTGATAATCCGTTGAGTATTGCCGGAAAGAAATTCGAACACGGAATTTTGTGCCATGCCAGTGGCGAGATCGTGTTCGCACTGGGGAAAAAATATAAGACTTTCGAAGCGGAAGTGGGGATCGACGATGGAGCCGGAGGCGGTAGCGTGGTTTTTAAAGTGCAGAATATTTCCGGGCGTTCGGTGGTTGAGCAATTGCAAAAAGAATATGGTTCCCGTGTGGCCCGTTTCGTTTCGTTTGCCAATGTTTCGCCCGATATCTGGCTGGCAACGCCGGATGCCAGCGTCGAGCGCCGTGCTGTGGCGAATGTGATTAAGCGGATGAAAGACAAAGGGACTTTTACGGCAGAACTTGAAAAGGCCGATGCCCTGAAGACGGTAAACGAGCGGATTGTCGCTTATTTCGGTTTGCTGGATAAGGCGGCGGAAGTGCTGAACCTGGAAGAGCAGTTGGCCTGGGTGAATTTGCAGGCTTTGCGGGAAGCTTTCGAAGATATGAAAAAGACTTCTTCTTTCGATGCCGCCGCCAATGGCGAAAAATTGAAATTCATCGAGGCGAATTATGCCGATGTCGTGAAAAATATAGGTAGCGGCAATCCGGAGGTCGTTGCCAAAGCGAAAGCGATTGTAAAAGCAAAGCGGGATGTGCTGATGGCAAATCCGGTGCTGGATATCGATAAGATTGTAGTGGAAAGGTATCGCCTGGGAGCGAACGACCGAAAAGCGATGGCTCCTTCGCTGGGAACTCAGAATAATAACTGGTCGAGCCAGCCGTCGGCGCGGAGGTACGGATTCGACGCTGAAATTTGCGAGTTGTCGAACTTGCGGGGAGATATTAAGAGCCGCACGATCTTTAAGCCGGACAATACTTCAGCCGTGACCGATTTGCAGTTGCATTGGGACGGCGACCGCCTGTTGTTTACGATGGCCGACGATAAAAACCGCTGGCAGGTGTATCAGGTGGGAGTGGACGGGAAGAACCTGAAACAGATGATTGTTTCGGAAGAGCCCGACCTGCATTTCTGTGATGCCAACTATCTGCCGGACGGACGTATCGTAGCGACTTCCAATATGGGATACCACGGAGTGCCGTGCGTGAACGGTTGGGATGCCGTGTTTAATTTAGTACAATACGATCCGGAAAAGAAGAAATTACGCCGTTTGACTTTTGACCAGGACGGTAACTGGAATCCGGTGGTGATGAATAACGGGCGGTTGATGTATATCCGTTGGGAATACACCGATCTGACACATTATTTTTCGCGTATCGTTATGCACATGAATCCCGATGGTACGGACAACCGTTCTTTATACGGCAGTGGTTCTTTCTGGCCTAACAGCACTTTCGACGTGAAGCCTTTACCGGGAAATACAAGCCGTTTTGTCGGAGTGATCTCCGGACATCACGGAGTGGCCCGTTCCGGTCGCCTGATGCTTTTCGATCCGGCGAAGTCCCGTAAGGAGGAAAAAGGGGTGATACAGGAAATCCCGTTCAAGGGGCGGAAAATCATTCCGGAAGTGAAAGACCAGCTGGTGGACGGTGTGTGGCCACAGTTTATCAAACCTTATCCGCTGGATGATAAATATTTTTTGGTGGCTGCTAAATTAAGCCCTTCTTCACTCTGGGGTATTTACCTGACGGATGTTTTCAATAACCTGACTTTGGTGGCAGAATTTGAAGGAGAAGGTTTAATTGCTCCTATTCCTCTACGAAAAAGCCCTACGCCTCCGGTGATTCCTGACCGGGTGAACCTCGACGACAAGGAATCGACTATTTTTATTCAGGATTTGTATGAAGGCGAAGGATTGCCGGGAGTGCCCCGGGGAACGGTGAAGGAGTTGCGTATCTTTGCTTATGAGTTTGCCTATAATTATTCTCCTTCCGACCATTATGCACAAGGGATACAGGCAGGTTGGGACATTAAGCGGCTGCTGGGAACCGTTCCTGTGGAAAAGGACGGGTCTGCCATCTTTAAAGTCCCTGCCAATACGCCTATTTCTATCCAGCCTCTGGACGGGGAGGGGCGTGCCGTGCAATGGATGCGTAGCTGGATTTCGTCCATGCCGGGAGAGACGGTTTCCTGCGTAGGCTGTCACGAGGATCAAAATCAGATACCGATGCCGAAGCGTGTCGTCGCTTCTACGATTGCTCCGCATAAGATAAAAGAGCCGGAAGGCGGCGTGAGGTCGTTTACTTTCAATCTGGAAATACAGCCTATTCTCGACCGGGCGTGTGTGGCCTGCCACAACGAAAGCAAGCCCTCGCTCGATTTCAGAAGCGGACGTACGGAAAGCTGTACGGACTGGGCCGGGTTTAAACGGGAGTTCGAGACCAGTTATCTGGCCGTAATGCCTTATTTCTATCGCCAGGGGCCGGAAGCTGAAATGTATGTGCTGAAACCTTATGAATATCACGTATCCAACAGTGAGCTGATCCGTATGTTGAAAAAAGGGCATTATGGGGTGGAATTGACGGATGAGGAGTGGAAAACCCTGTATGCGTGGATAGATATGAATATGCCGGATGCCGGGAGATTCGACAATATCACTCCTTTCAATGGTTTCGACCAATATACCCGCCGGATAGAGCTGGCCGATAAGTATAGCCATTCGGGTGTGGATTGGAGGAAAGAGTTGAGTGATTATGCCGATTATCTGAAAGGGAAAGGGGAGATCGAGCCTGTGATGCCTAAACCTGTGAAAGAGGCGAAGTATAAAGACGTGAAAGTCGGCGGCTGGCCGTTCGATGCCTCGAGAGCTAAAGCGATGCAGGGAGAGGCGGAGAAAAAAGTGATCGAAGTGGCTCCGGGAGTGAAAATGACTTTCGTGAAAATTCCTGCGGGAAAATTTGTTATGGGTTCCAATCTGGGAGAGAGCGATCATGCTCCGGAATTTAAGACCGAAGTGAAAAAGGCTTTTTGGATGGCTGAAACCGAAGTGACCAACGAGCAGTTTTGTGCTTTGTTCCCGGAACATAATAGCCGTATCATCGGGCAGTTTTGGAAAGATCACACGACAGCCGGGTACCCTGCCAATAAACCGCAGCAGCCGGTGATCCGGGTGAGCTGGGAGGAGGCTATGGAATATTGCAAAAAACTGAGTGAAAAAACGGGTTTCCGTATGACTTTGCCGACAGAAGTGCAGTGGGAGTGGGCGGCTAAGGCCGGTAGTGACGATAATTTCTGGTATGGAGATAATAATACGGATTTCAGTACTTATGAGAATTTAGCCGATGCTCAATTATCGAATATGGCCGTAACAGGCGTAAATCCGCAGCCTATGTCCAAGAACGATCCCTGGCGTAAGTTTTATGATTATCTTCCGAAAGCCGCTTCGGTGGACGATGGAGAGATGATCGTTTGTGAAGTTGGAAAATACAAGCCTAATCCGTGGGGATTGTATGATATTCACGGGAATGTAGAAGAATGGACGAACAGCGATTACTTGCCTTATCCTTATAAAGATAAATGGTGTCTACCGGGTGGTTTCGTTTTGATTAATGAGAATTTAGAAGATGCTCCTAAGCGAATTTTAGCTAAGGAAACAAATCTTCATAATATTTATATGGAAGTCCGTATAAATAAGCTTTAGCAGGCATAGTCTGGTGAAATGCAGTATCAAATACAGCTACCATTGGTGTATTTGGCATTAATTCTTCACAAGCATTAATACCTATCATATTAGCTGGGTTGTGAAGTGGGGCTAATTTAAAACATTCTTCTATATATGCTTTAACTTCTGAATCTATTACAACTGAAGCGTTGTATTTTTCACCACCATGAACAACTCTGTGTCCTACTGCTGAAATTTCATCCATAGATGAAATAACTCCA
>OGOU01000675.1_pt1 | contig 29164 bp, 25 predicted proteins | sample 1552721 | NCBI WGS metagenome assembly OGOU01 (sample SAMEA2580176, study PRJEB22360) | human gut metagenome | biome: human gut; feature: human-associated habitat; material: faeces | place: Denmark | collected 2008/2010
GGCCTGCGGGTTTTTGGCCAGCACAGCGTCCACCACGGCCTCCATGCTGCCCTTGGTGCCGCCGAGGAAAACGGCGTCCGGGGTGGGCAGAGCTTCCAGCGCCTGGGGGGCTTTCCCCTCGATGAGGGTCAGATTCCAGGCTGCGAAACGCTCCCGGTTGTTCCGGATAAGAGCGCAGGCCTCCGGGTCGCATTCCACGGCATAGACCCGCCCGCGCGGGGCGGCAAGGGCCAGTTCCACACTGACACTGCCGGTACCGGCCCCCACATCCCACAGCGTGTCCGTGGGGCGGACGGCCAGCTTTGCCAGCGCGGCAGCGCGGACTTCCTGCTTCGTCATGGGAACATCTCCCCGGAGAAAGGCTTCGTCTGGGAACCCGGCACAGCGCCGGGGCGGCTGGGGCAGATGCTCGATGAGCAGAACGCTCAGGGTGATTCCAATACATGTTCTACAATCATCACCGACTTTGTTTCTAAAAACGTTGATCTGATTCTTGCAAACGCTACACCTGCACTTCAGGCAGCATCAGCAGGAACATCTGATATCCCGATTCTTGGTACAGCTGTTACAGAATACGGTGTAGCACTTGATCTGGATGATTTCGATGGAACTGTTGGCGGAAACATCTCCGGTACATCAGACCTTGCTCCACTTGAAGATCAGGCAGCAATGCTTAACGAGCTCTTCCCGGATGCCAAAAATGTCGGACTTGTTTACTGCTCCGCAGAAGCAAACTCCCAGTATCAGGTAGATACAGTAAAAGCAGCTCTTGAAAAATTAGGTTACACCTGTGAATACTATGCATTCTCAGATTCCAACGATCTTTCTTCCGTAGCTACAACAGCTGCTACAGAAAGTGATGTTATCTACTTACCAACAGATAACACCGTTGCATCCAACACAGAAATCATCAATAACATCTGCCTTCCGGAGAAAGTTCCGGTAATCGCCGGCGAAGAAGGTATCTGCGAGGGATGCGGTGTTGCTACTCTTTCCATCAGCTATTATGACCTCGGTGTTGCTACCGGTAAGATGGCTCTGAAAGTTCTGGTAGACGGCGAAGATATTTCCAAAATGCCTATCGAGTATGCGCCACAGTTCACAAAAGAATACAATCCGGAAATCTGTAAAGAACTCGGAATCGAAGTTCCGGATGATTATGTAGCAATCGGTGCAGACGCAGAAGAAGAAACTTCTGAGGACGATGCAGATGCTGCAGACGATACAGCAGAAAAAACAACTGAAGAAGCCGAATAATTTCTCATAATTAAGTAAAAAACACAAATTTATACAGACAGCGGGAGAGGAATATCCTTTCTCGCTTTCTGTGTCGTCAGGAGGAATCACAAAATGAATATTCTTAGCTTAGTAAACGCACTCCCGGGTGCAGCCGCGCAGGGGCTGATCTGGGGAATCATGGCAATCGGTGTCTATCTTACCTTTCGTATTCTGGATGTTGCCGATCTGACTGTTGACGGTACCATGTGTACCGGCGGTGCTGTCTGTGTCATGATGCTGATGAGCGGACATAATATCTGGGTGTCCATGCTTGCCGCTACCGGAGCCGGAATGCTTGCAGGACTCGCAACCGGAATCTTTCACACTTTTATGGGAATCCCGGCAATCCTCGCCGGAATCCTGACACAGCTTGGTCTCTACTCTGCCAACCTCAAGATCATGGGTAAGGCAAATCAGGCAGTCAACGGAAACAAATACAATCTTCTTGTTTCCCTTCGTAATGTAAAGGGGGTTCCATTTTATCAGAATACCATTCTGATCGTTGCTATTTTTATCGTCGTGCTGATTGCAATTCTCTACTGGTTCTTCGGAACAGAACTCGGATGTTCACTCCGCTCTACCGGATGTAATCCGAATATGTCCCGTGCACAGGGAATCAATACCAACGTATGTAAAGTACTCGGCCTGATGATTTCCAACGGTCTGGTTGCACTTTCCAGTGCACTTCTGGCACAGTATCAGGGATTTGCCGATGTCAACATGGGACGTGGAGCAATCGTTATCGGTCTTGCTGCAGTCATCATCGGTGAAGCAATCTTCGGACGTATTTTCCGCAACTTTGCCCTGCGTCTTCTGAGTGTTGCATTCGGTTCTATTCTCTACTATCTGGTACTTCAGACAGTTATCTGGCTCGGAATCGACACTGACCTTCTGAAGATGCTGTCTGCACTTGTTGTAGCTGTCTTCCTTGCAGTGCCTTACTGGAAAACAAAATATTTTACAAAACCTACGAAACGTGGAGGTAACAACTGATGCTTGAGCTGAAAAACATATATAAAACATTTAATCCGGGAACCATCAATGAAAAAGTGGCTCTGAACGGTCTGAACCTCACACTGAATGAAGGTGATTTTGTTACTGTTATCGGTGGTAACGGAGCCGGTAAATCTACCATGCTGAATGCAGTTGCCGGCACATGGCAGATCGATGAAGGACAGATCATTATCGATGGTATCGATGTCACCAAATTATCCGAACACAAAAGAGCCGCATATCTCGGTCGTGTATTCCAGGATCCTATGACCGGAACCGCTGCTACAATGGGAATCGAAGAAAACCTTGCCCTTGCAAAACGCCGTGGCAAAACACGTTTACTGAAACCGGGAATCACAAAGAAAGAGCGTGAAGAATATAAAGAACTGCTGAAAGTTTTAGGTCTCGGACTGGAAAACCGTCTTACTTCCAAGGTCGGACTTCTCTCCGGTGGACAGCGTCAGGCACTGACACTTCTGATGGCTACACTGCAGAAGCCAAAGCTTCTACTTCTGGATGAGCATACTGCTGCTCTGGACCCGAAGACCGCAGCCAAAGTACTTGAAATCACAGAAATGATCGTCAATCGCGACCATCTGACAACTATGATGATCACTCATAATATGCAGGATGCGATCACACATGGAAATCGTCTGATCATGATGATGGAAGGTAAGATCATTCTGGATATTCAGGGTGAGGATAAAAAGAAACTTACTGTGAGAAATCTGCTAGATCAGTTTGAGAAGGCAAGCGGACAGGAGTTTAGTAATGATTCTGCTCTGCTGAGCTAGGATGGAGATATAATTTTTCACAAGATATCTGAAGTATAAAAAGATATGGTTTCGTCAACGGCTTCGAAATCCGGAAGTGCTAAGGAATAATCCGAATGCTAATTGCATTCATAAAAATCACAAACTCGCTGACGCTCAGACAGTGTGATTTTTATGAATAACGCATCCGGAACATTCCTAAGAACTTCTCGGATTTCTGCAGAGGCTGACGAACCATATCTTTTTTATTGCAGGTAAGTATTGAATAAATCATATATCTTTTTTGGTAACTTCTTATATTTCCCCTTCCATCCAGCGCTCAGCTACCTTCTGCCCGGAGGGTACCCGGACCACGCGCCGTTCAAAGCAATCTATAATAGGATAATTTCGATGGCGCGCTACACTGCTTTCTTCCCACGCACCACTAGCAATAGCGCTGTCCAGGACGATGGGGATTGCTATAAAAAATGAACGACAAAGCAAAGAAGGATCGGCAGATATTCGATATCAGGATGCTCTGTATGTGTCTGATGAAGTACTTAGTACATAGGTTTTTGCGTTAATACAGAAAATGACACTGTCTGAGCGTAGCGAGTTTGTCATTTTCTGTATTGCATTTAGCAAAGTTCTATGTGCTTAGTACTTCCAGATACATGCTGTCGCATCCATGTATCGAATATCTGCCAATCCTTTATATACTATTTACTTTGTTTTATTTAATCCCCTTCATGGACAGGCTGATTCTCTTCTTCTTCATATCCACTCCAAGTACTCTTACATCCACCACATCCCCGACAGAAACTGCCTCAAGCGGATGTTTAATATATCTCTCACTCATCTCGGAGATATGCACCAGTCCATCCTGATGAACACCAATATCCACAAATGCCCCGAAATCAATGACATTACGGACAGTTCCCTTAAGGATCATACCTTCTTTGAGGTCTTTCATATCAAGTACATCTGTACGAAGTACCGGTTTCGGCATCTCATCACGTGGATCTCGTGCCGGTTTTTCCAGTTCTTTTACAATATCGCGAAGTGTCGGCTCACCAACTCCCAGCTCTTCCGCCAGCTTCTTATAATTCTTGATCTGTTTGGAAATACCACTCAGCTTACCGCCGGTAATATCTTCCAGTGTATAACCCAGTTTTTCAAGAACTTTCTTTGCTGCATCATAACTTTCCGGATGCACACTTGTCGCATCAAGCGGATTCTTGCCTCCGGTGATACGCGCAAAACCTGCACACTGCTCAAACGCTTTCGGTCCGAGTTTCGCTACTTTGAGAAGCTCACGACGGCTTTCAAATCTGCCGTTTTCTTCACGGTATGCAACAATATTTTTCGCGATCACTTTACTGATGCCGGAAATGTATTCCAGAAGGGACGCGGATGCTGTATTCAGGTCCACACCGACTTTATTTACACAGTCCTCTACAACACCACTTAAAGCTTCGCCAAGCTTCTTCTGGTTCATATCATGCTGATACTGACCGACACCGATAGACTGCGGTGTGATCTTGACCAACTCTGCAAGCGGATCCTGCAGACGTCTTGCGATTGAAGCCGCGCTTCTCTGTCCTACATCAAAATTCGGAAACTCTTCTGTTGCCAACTTACTTGCAGAATATACAGACGCACCTGCCTCATTTGTGATCACATACTGTACCTTTTCAGGAATTTCTTTGAGAAGTTCTACAATGATCTGTTCAGATTCTCTGGATGCAGTTCCGTTTCCAAGAGAAATCAGAGATACATTATATTTTTTGATCAGTTTTTTCAGAGTTTCTTTTGATGCGCGAATCTTTGCATCGTTTGTCGGCGCAGTCGGATAAATAACTGTTGTATCGAGAACTTTTCCGGTCTCATCTACAACTGCCAGTTTACATCCTGTACGGAATGCAGGGTCCCATCCAAGCACCACTTTGCCGACGATTGGAGGCTGCATCAGAAGCTGTTCCAGATTCTTGCCAAATACATGAATTGCTCCGTCCTCTGCCTTTTCAGTCAGGTCACTTCGGATCTCACGCTCGATTGCCGGCGCGATCAGACGTTTGTAACTGTCCTCTACAACTTCATGGAGAACCGGCTTTGTGACCGGATTATCTCTGGTGATCACCTGTTTCTGAAGCCATCCCATTGCCTCGTCTTCCGGTGCACTGATCTTGACAGTGAGCATTTTTTCTTTTTCACCACGGTTCAGCGCAAGCACACGATGTCCTGCAAGTTTTTTGATCGGTTCTTCAAATTCATAGTACATCTCATAAACAGAAGATTCCTCAGGATTTTTTGCTGCAGATACTACAGTTCCTTTGTCCATGGTAAGTTTACGGAGATAGATACGGTAATCCGCTTCATCAGAAATATGCTCTGCGATAATATCTTTTGCGCCATTTATCGCATCTTCTATCGTTTCCACACCTTTTTCATCGGACAAAAATGCCTTTGCCTCTTCTTCAAGAGATTTATTTGTCATCTGAAGCATAATAACATTTGCCAGTGGCTCCAGACCTTTTTCTTTTGCTATGATTGCACGTGTACGACGTTTCGGACGATAAGGACGATAAAGATCCTCAACGACTACAAGTGTCTGCGCATCCAGAATCTGTTTTTTCAGTTCCGGTGTCAGTTTGCCCTGTTCCTCGATGCTTCCGAGCACCTGATTTTTCTTGTCTTCCAGATTACGAAGATATGTCAGTCTTTCGTGAAGTGTACGAAGCTGTTCATCATTCAGAGAACCTGTAGCCTCTTTGCGGTAACGGGAAATAAAAGGAATTGTGCAGCCTTCATCAATAAGTTTGACAGCTGCCTCCACCTGCCATTTTTCTACTTTAAGTTCTCTGGTTATGACCTGAATAATATCCATTGTATTCTCCTTTATGTCTCACTGTAAAATGTATTATTTTGCGGCTCTGTACCAATAAGCTCCATATAAAAAACTGTCTCACTCATATAAATATACGGAAAGAGCCAGAGAAGACCGATATACATCGAAAAAAGCGATAAAATCGCCAGCGGAATAAAACTGAGCATCATCAGCCAGTATTTCAGGATATGTCCTCTCATCAAACGTGCACTTGTTTTCAGTGCTTCTATTCCGCCCATTTCCGGACTGTCTGCAAGCAGACAGAAAGTCAGCATAAACGGGCTCGTCAGGATTACCTCCAGAACAACTCCAACCAGAAGCATCACAAGACACAGCTCGATCCATGCAATCTGCTCTGCTTCCGTGTTTCCTGCTTTCACTATAAATGACACGTAGTAAAATGGCAGCTGCGCCACAGTATTCAGAAGTGAAAGAATAAATCCTGCCACCAGCACCCGATCCGGTCCGTTGTGAAACAGATAAAGAAGGTTTCCTAAGGAAACCTCCCTGTCACGAGCCATATTCAGAAGCATGTAGCTGTACCCGGAGCGAAAGACCATGGCAATCAGTGAAAAGACAAATACAAAGACCTGTCCTGCCACCATTGGCCATAGTGTGCTTCCGGGAAATAATTGTATGGAAAGTATATTTCCGATAAAAGTTACCGCGCCAACTGCGAGTATTCCGGCAATTGCAGAACCCCAGTGTCCACTGAGGTTCATTTTTGCCTGTTTTTTCCAGTACTTTATACTGCCGTTCATAAAAACTCCTTTTGGGCAGTTTTGAAAAAAGTTCTTCCGTTTTTATTCGTGATGAGCTGTTATAGAAGCAGCTTTGTTGCTGTCCTCATCTTTGTTAAACCAGAATTCCACATAATTTCTGATCTTTGAATCTTTGTTTGGATATATTCTCAGATAATCATCATTTTCTTCGGAAATGTAACCTTTTTCATCTGCCATTTTTATAAGTTCTGCCTTGTCCGCTCCAAGTGTAATATCTCCGGAGAGTTTCATTTCAATGCTTTCCGGATCATAAGTTGCAAAAGACAGTTCTCTGACAAAACAGTTCTCAAGAGCTGTTGCATTTTCTGTCTCGTTATAAACAGAAAAATGAATGCTCTGATTGTTTTTCATCATATCAATAAAAGCAAGACCGTTGCCTTCTACATATGGGGTGTCTTCAGCATTCTGAATTTCCCATCCGTTTGCTGTAAATGCAGATACCGGTGCCGGAAGGCTGTAAAGATCTCCCATGTATTCGACTGCTGTATCCAGCATATCACTTCCCAGTGCGTCCGGTGCTTTATATGCGGTAACGATATCCGGAACCTCATCGCTGACTGCTCCCTTATCGTATCCTTCCGGTTCCTCAAGGTTTTCCATATCTACTTTTTTGAGTGTATTATCATCTTTAAATACAGACAACTCAACTTCCTGATACGTATCCTTCTCATAGGTCACCTTTGTATAAAGATCGCCCTCATACGTATCGCTCGGTTCTCCATATGCTGCCTTAATATCATCCAGAGTAGATTTTCCAAGCTCAATTCCGCCCGGAAGCTTTACGGAAACGGATGTCAGATCAATGTCATAGCTTCCATCTACTGTAATTCCACCGATCAGGCTGTCTTCCAGTCCCACTTCATTGATTCCAAGATTCATGACCTCTGCACTGACACTGTTCTTGCCTTTGTTGAAAGATACAAAGCCATAAGAATTTGTTGATATTTTCATATCTGGATCTTCTCTGGAGCTTAACTCCCATCCCATACCGACAAAATCCTGATAGGTCATAGGAAATTTCATTATCTGACCGTCAAACTCCATGCTGAAACTGTAGATGTCATCTCCCAGTTCTCCGGTACTTTCAGAATCTGCAGAATCTTCCTGCGCCGCAGTCTCCGTCACTTCTGCCTCTGTGGTTGTCTCTGTCGCATCTGCTGCATAGACAGACACCGGTGAAAGCACCATACAACCTGTCAGTACCATAATCAGTGTTTTCTTTTTCATTAGTGATTACCCCCTGTGCTTTTTATTTTATTTAATCTGCAGGATCAGTCTGCCAGATTAAAAGCATCATGTACGGCATTCATAGCTCTTACGCCGTCTTTTTCATTGATCAGAACGGTGACACGGATCTCGGAAGTAGAGATCATGTTGATGTTGACCCCTTCATTATAAAGGCTTTCAAACATCTTAGCTGCAACACCCGGATTGCTCATCATTCCGGCGCCGACAATGGAAAGTTTCGCAATATTTCTTTCGGCATGCAGTTCCTGATATCCAAGACGTGTTTTGTGTTCTTCCAATGCTGCCATCGCATCATCCAGATCTTTGCCGTCAACGGTAAAAGAAATATCCTTCGTACCGGCACGTCCGATAGACTGCAGGATCACATCTACGTTGATATGTTTTTTGGCAAGTACATCAAATAATTTAAATGCCACACCCGGCACATCTCTAAGTCCGATCACGGCAATTCGTACAGCGTCTGTGTCAAGAGCCACTCCGCTGATCAGCATTCTTTCCACTGTTACTTCCTCCTTTACGACAGTTCCTTCACTGTTATTCAGACTGGAACGTACCACAAGCGGTACGCCATATTTTTTCGCCATTTCGACAGAACGGTTATGAAGCACACCGGCTCCAAGCGTTGCCAGATCCAGCATCTCATCATAAGTGATTTCTTTCAGTTTGCGTGCATTCGGCACCTTTCGCGGATCAGCAGTATAAACACCATCCACATCTGTATAGATCTCACATGCATCTGCATGAAGGGCTGCTGCCAGTGCAACGGCTGTCGTATCGGAACCGCCTCTTCCAAGCGTGGTATAATCATCGTATTTGTTGATTCCCTGAAAACCTGTAACAACTACGATTTTACGGTTTTCCAGTTCTCTGCGGATACGCTCTGTATCAATTCGTTTCAGACGTGCATTTCCGTGTACACTTGTCGTATGCATAGATACCTGAAATGCATTCAGAGATACCGCCGGTACTCCAAGCTTGTCAAGAGCCATTGCCATCAGTGATACAGACATCTGCTCACCGATCGTAAAAAGCATATCCATTTCTCTTTTTGGTGGTTTTTCGTTGATATCTTCTGCCATGGTGATCAGCTCATCAGTGTATTTTCCCATTGCAGAAAGTACAACCACCACGTCATTGCCTTTTTTGTATTCTTCTACGCATCGGTTCGCAACATTGTAAATTCTTTCTTTATTCGCTACAGATGTGCCGCCGAATTTCTTTACTATTAACATAGCTTCCTCCCGGAATTATATTTTCAATCCTTTACACGGATCATGGTAATTACATTACCATTTAATTTATGTACCTTTTCTTCGTATGTGCCCTGCTTCATGCATTCTGTGATAAATCCAAATTCACCCGGAAGATTTTTAAGGTTTACGATCTGCACATTGTCAAACACAGCTTCCACCTGCTCTACAGTCGTACCTTTGACACGTACAAAGAATCTTCCTTCAACTTCATCCATTGTCATAAGCTTCAGAGGACGGCTGGACCAGTTTGTCATGATATTTCTGTGAAGATGTTTTGCTTCATCCACAACATCGGCAACAACGGCGCTTGCGGTAGGAAGTTTTCCGGCTCCGCTTCCGTAAAACATCGCATCACCAAGCACGTTGCCATGTACGAAAACTGCATTGAATACATCATTTACACTGTAGAGTGGACTGGTCTGACCTACAAGGAACGGCGCAACCATTGCATAAAAAGAATCGTCCCCGATCTTGCGGCTTGTACCGAGAAGTTTGATCGTCATGCCAAGTTCTTCGGCATACTCCATATCTTCCGGTGTGATCTTTGTGATTCCCTCTGTATAAATATCCTCATAATTGAGAAATCTGCCATATGCCAGTGAAGACAGGATTGCGATCTTACGGCATGCATCATATCCTTCAACATCTGCAGTCGGATCTGCCTCTGCATAGCCTTTCTGCTGTGCTTCTTTCAGAACTGCATCAAATTCTGATCCTTCTGTCGCCATTTTGTACATCATGTAGTTGGTTGTTCCATTCAGAATACCGGTGATCTCATCGATTTCATCTGCGGTCAGAGAAGAATTCAGCGCACGGATGATCGGAATTCCGCCACCACAGCTTGCTTCAAATAAGAAGTTGATGTTCTTTGCGCTTGCGATTTCCATCAGCTCCGGACCATGCTTCGCAACCAGCGCTTTGTTTGATGTGCAGACGCTCTTGCCGGATTCGAGTGCACGTTTTACAAAGGTATATGCCGGCTCGATTCCACCCATAACTTCTACTACAATATCGACTTCCGGATCGTTTGCAATGATCTCATAATCATGTACGAGAACCTTTTCGACCGGGTCACCCGGAAAATCTCTCAAATCCAGAACATATTTTACATTGATCTCCGCGCCTGCGCGCTTATTGATGCTTTTGTGGTTTGTGTTGATGACTTCCACTACACCGCTTCCAACTGTACCGTATCCTAATACCGCAATATTTACCATGTCTTCCTCCTGTGTAATATGTTACAGTTCATAAATTTTATCTATTCTCTACCGAGTATCTTCAGATAATGGATTCCTTCCTGACTCTCAATTTCTTCTATCATGGCTTCCGCGTCACCCTCGCCCGGCAGAATATCCACACTGAGCGTAAGAGTTGCGATTCCATTGATCGGAATACTCTGGTGAATCGTAAGAATATTTCCATGGAAATGCGCTATGGTCTGAAGTACTACAGACAAAATTCCCGGCTCATCATCCATCTGAATGATAAAGGTGATCGTCTTTCCTCTCGTTTCTTCATGAAACGGAAAAATATCATCCTTATATTTATAAAAGGAGCTTCGACTGATCCCGGTCTGCTCTGCTGCTTCCTGTACCGTGCTTACCTTCTCGGAATCCAGTAATTTCTTTGCCTGTACAACTTTCAGCAATACCTCCGGAACTGCCCGCTCCCTGACTACAAAATACTTTTTCTTCTGTGTTGTTTTTTCCATGTCTGATTTCCTGCTCCTGTTGAATCCACATTCTTTACAGTATATACCCTCGCGGAGATATGTCCGTTTATAAGAGACACGTGTTCTCCTACGAGGGATATATTACCATATTATGCCCGCTTCTGCAATGGCTTTTATGAATCCTGACAGGCTCCAAGGCTGAATTTATTATTGTTCAGCCGTTTTTTTTGACAGTGCGATCCATTTCAGATATGCATTGATGAACGGATCGATCTCGCCGTCCAGAACAGCATCTACATTACCTGTTTCTTCACTTGTTCTGTGATCTTTCACCATCGTGTACGGCTGCATGACATAGGATCTGATCTGATTACCCCATCCGATATCTGTCACTTCACCACGGATACCGGAAAGTTTGGCTTCTGCCTCCTGCTGTTTCAGAAGGAACAGCTTTGCTTTCAGCATCTGCATGGCTTTGTCTTTGTTCATATGCTGTGAACGTTCATTCTGACACTGTACTACAATTCCTGTCGGGAAATGCGTAATACGGATCGCAGATGAAGTCTTGTTGATGTGCTGACCACCGGCACCACTGCTTCGATAAGTATCGATACGGATATCGTCGTCATTGATCTCTACATCCAGGTCTTTCTTGATATCCGGCATAACATCGCAGGATACGAATGATGTCTGACGCTTACCGGCTGCATTAAACGGTGAAATACGTACGAGACGATGTACACCCTTTTCGGATTTCAGATAACCATAGGCATTTTCGCCATTTACCTGGAACGTAACAGACTTAATACCAGCTTCATCACCATCCAGATAATCCAGTACTTCCATGGTAAATCCCTTACGGTCTACCCAACGGCTGTACATACGATAAAGCATGCCGCACCAGTCACAGGCCTCTGTACCGCCTGCTCCTGCATTCAGCTTGATAATTGCATTTTCGCTGTCGTATTCTCCGGATAATAGTGTCTTAACACGGATGCTGTCAAAATTTTTCTCGAATTCATCCAGCATCTCCTGAATCTCCGGAATGATTTCCGGATCATTTTCCTCATAGCCCATCTCGATCATGGTTTCCATATCTTCCATCTGGCTCTCCAGACTGTGATAGATCTCCATGTCGTCTTTCATGCTTTTGAGTTCTTTCATTTTTTTCTGGGAAACTTCTGCATCATCCCAGAAATCAGGCGCTTCCATCTCGCGCTCTAATTCTTCAACCCGCTGCTCTTTGTTAGCGAGGTCAAAGTGAATCCCTCACTTCCACTAATGGTTCTGTGTATGTTGCAAGAATGCTCTTGAACTGATCTAATTCAACCACAGCTTCACCTTCTTTCTATAATAATCATAGTAACTGTGCAGTGCTTTCTACTGAACAGTTATCAGAAATACAATAACATAAAATCCGTTATAATTCAATCTTTTCGAGGTCTTCCGGCACATACAGATTGCCGTGGAAATACTTCCGTCCTTCTTCTGTATATAATTGTTTACGACATGCAATATTTTTATCCTCGGTATGATAAAGGATCAGATTTTTTACGCCAAGCAGTTCTGCAAGTTCACTGGCATCCTTTGCTGTGGAATGATGTTTTTCATATGGGTGAAATTCATCTGCCTGATCATACAGGCAAAAAGCTTCGTGAAGCAGCCATTTGCTGTTTTCGGCATATTTTTTCTCACATTCATTGTATGGTTCATCACCGCAACAGGTAAGTTTTTCACCGTTTCCCATATCCATACAGAATCCATATTGTTTGGCCTTTGTGGACTGAATATCAAAAAATGTCACCTTATGCCCCATAAGGGTGCGCTCCTCGCCATCATTTACCACGACCAGGTGAAGGCGTTTGCCGATAAAATCGGTCAGTTTCTTCGGATAAAGCTGCTCTGCCATCTCTCCAAGCAGACCGATCACTTCATCGTGACCGTAGATCCACGCTTCTCCTTCATACTGTCCCTGTTTCATATGCTGGCAGATCATGCGGATCATCCAGATAATTCCCATCAGATGGTCGACATGCTTATGTGTCACAAAAATCTCCCGCATGTCCTTCCAGTCTAAACCAGCCTGTTTTAACTGACGAAGCAGAGTGTTTCCACCTCCGCCGTCGACCAGCAGATGCTTCTCCCCATCCTGCAGTACAAAGCAGGTGTTGTAGCACTCCGTCACCATTGCATTTCCCGTTCCGAGCATTGTTATGTTCATGGATGTTCCTCCTGTGTTTGTTGTGTTGTGTTTATTATGCTTTTGTATTGCCTGAAGTTGTTATTGCTTTATGTAAAAAAGCCTCCACTATGATATCATAATATAGAAAGAAAAGGAACAGCCAGCGCTGCTCCCGCTTCTGGAAAGTATATTAAACATAACAGCAAAAAATCTCCGGAATCCCAATCTGTTTTTCGAACAGATTAAAATTCCGGAGATTCTTTTTATTTATGAATTATTGTCATGAGAAAAAACTTTCTGCCACGCTCATATCAGCTACATATCCAACACTTCCGGTCATGTAGATCGTATCGTCATCTTTGATATCAATCTGGATTATGCCTCCCGGCTGATTTACGTTGATACGGCTTTCAGTCAGGCCCAGTCTGTATGCTGCAACGGCTGCTGCGCAGCTTCCTGTACCGGAGGCTTTGGTGTATCCGGAACCTCTTTCCCATATTTCGATGTCCAGGTTTCCGCTGTCGATCCGTCTGCAGATCTGAAGATTCATTCTTTCAGGAAATTCATCCGCATTCTCCACATACGGTCCAAGATCTTTTGCAATCTCAGGGTTGACTTCATCCATGAAAATAATGCAGTGCGGATTTCCGACAGTCAGGCAGGTTGCCTTGTAATCTTTCTTATTGAAAGTGAAGGTTTCATTAATGACTTCACGAACTTCTCCGCTAACCGGAATTTCTCTGGAAATAAAGGACGCTTTGCCCATGTTTACACGAAATTCTGTCGCACGGCTGTTCAGGCATTCTACCTCAACCGGACCGGACAGCGTTTCAATGCTGAACTTCTGCTCTTTCACATATTCATGATCCATCAGATATTTCGCAAAAATCCGGACACCGTTTCCGCTGATCGCAGCTTCGCTTCCATCGGAATTATAGATATGAACGCCCATTTTTCCGTTGATCTCGACCGGTCCGTAAAGCACACCGTCCGCGCCAAGTCCGAATCCTCTCTGACACAGGAGAGCAATCTTTTTTCCCTGAAGCTGTACACGGTTTTTATTTGGATCGATTACCAGATAATCATTACCAAGTCCCTGATATTTAATCATTGTAATACTGTTTTCCATGACGAAACCCTCTCTTTCACAATATACGCACCTTTTTCTACAGTATATAGTTTTGTTTTTACAATGTATATAGAATAAAATGCTTGTTATATTGCAAAAAATGCGCTCATCTCACCTAAAAAGCAATTGGAACATTCACACTCTCAACTTCAGGACCATTTTACCTTTGCATTCTTAACTGTCATGGTATACACTTTATCACAGCGCAGACGAAACGGATATTTCTTTCTTGTGACAAGGCAAAGATTCCTGTCATGATGTGCACGCTGCATACTGCAGTCAAGCATTCTCCAGCTTTTTCCGTATTTCACTTCGCACCATCCATGAAGAGAAAGCGGTGCCGCCGGTCCTCGCGCAGTCACGCCTCCTACCGCTACACGGCTGTCATAACCGAGTACACGCGCAATATATGCCATCGTAGATGCATAATAATAGCAGTCTCCACGATGACGGCTAAACATATATCTCGCATAAGAAAACAGATTCTTTGCTTTCGGCGCACGATTTGTCATTCCGAAATACGGATAAGCCTGCAATGCCCTGTAGCAGGCTTTGAGACGTTTCGCCCTGCTGTCTCCTGCTTTTGAATTTCTCATTACAAAATCAACTGCCTGGCGGATTTCTCTCGTGTTTACCTTTCGCCCGGTCTTATCCACATAATAATATCCTTTTGCCTTTGAACCCACAATTTTATTTGTGACCGGTTTGTTATTCTGATAAACTTTTCCATCGCGGATCGTGATCCTGAGCGCCGCCGGAACAGATACTGCCATACCTGTCACAAGCAACATAACAGTAAGCAAAACCGTCAGGATTTTTCCGCTTAATTTTCTTCTCTCTTTCATTTCCATCTCTCCCTGCCCAAAACAATATTTTCTAAATCTCATAATATAATATCACTTTTCTTTTTACAAGAAATTTCCTATAATTATAAAAACAGTTCCACGACAACATCATTATTCTTTCCCGGGAGGATTTCCATGGATTATTCACAGTACACACTAGAAAAAACAGGCTATCTCAAAGAAGAATTCCGTCTGTTCCACATTAATGACCGCACAGACCGGGAATTTTCTTATCATTATCATGACTTTCACAAAATCATCGTCTTTCTTTCCGGAAAAGTCACCTATCACATTGAGGGAAAAGCCTACCATCTCAAACCACGGGATATCCTTCTGGTCAGTCAGGGCGCAATCCACAAACCGGAAATTGATCCATCCGTTCCATATGAGCGTTACATTTTCTGGATTCGCGACGACCTTTCCATGCAGGAATTAAATACCTGTTTCCAGAAAGCAACTGACCACAGTTTTAACCTTGTCCGTATTGATTCTGCTGTCCAGGAACATCTCCGTGATCTTCTGCGTGAACTTGAAAATTCCATAAAAAATAAGGACTTTGGTGATGAAATACTCAGCAATGCTCTTTTTACGCAGTTTATGGTTTATGTCAATCGAATTTTTTTGCAGACCAGTGCAGTTCCTGACCGCAGATCTTATTCTTCTGATTCTCAGGTTGAACAGCTTCTGAAATATATCAACCGTAATCTGACCGAAGATCTCTCAATTGACCGACTCTCTGAGAAGTTTTTTTTCAGCAAATATCATATGATGCGAAAATTCAAAAACGAGACCGGCTACACCATTCACAATTACATTACAAGCAAGCGTCTCCTTCTTGCACGTTCTCTGATAAATGAAGGGACTCCTGTCATGAAAGCCGCGCAAATGAGCGGTTTTAACGACTACACGACATTTGTACGCTCTTATAAAAAACAGTTCGGAAATGCCCCTTCTCATGTCTGATTCTGTCGATATATCTCGAACGATTTACCCGTCTATATACTTGAAGTCTGCCCATATCCAGTATATAATAAACGCTATTCAAAAAGTATGAACATTCATGGAGAAAAATTATGATAAGAATTGCAGTTTGCGAAGACGACTATGTCTACACCGAAATGATCCGATCGATTCTGCAGTCATGTATCACAGTACCTTACGAGGTAAAATTTTTTTCATCAGGTACTGAATTTTTGAATACACTTACTGATCACGGCTGCCCTTATACACTTGTAATTACAGATATCGATCTCGGAAGTCAATCCGTCAACGGAATTACCGTTGCCAAAAGAATCAATAAGATAAATGGCGATACACAGATTATTTTTGTCAGCCAGTATCTGGAATTTGCTTCTGACGTTTACGAAACTTCACATCTCTATTTCGTAAACAAGAAAAAACTCCTCGAATACCTGCCAAAAGCTTTGACAGCCGCCCACGAAAAATATGCTCTTCGTGGAGAACAGTACCTTTATTTTCAGTCTTCCTATAAAGAATATCAGGTTTCGCAGAACGATGTTCTTTATCTGGAACATATTGCCCGACAAACCTGCATTCATACAGCAACTCACGTTTATTCCGCAAATGAAAAGCTGCAGGATCTTCTGAATCGGATGGGTTCACAGTTCTGCTCCTGTCACAAAAGTTTTGCTGTAAATCTTTATCAGGTCCGGACACTCCATCATACCTACATCACCCTGCGAAACGGCGTTTCCGTCCCGGTCAGCCGTTCACGCTATCCTCATGTACGGGATGTTTTTGCCCGCCTGACAATGCACAACGGAAAGGAGAATTTCTATGGATGATCTTAAACAAAATATCCGCAAATGGAACCACGACATTCTGACTCATATGATTGGAATCACTTATCTCATGGACATGCAGCGATATCCGGAAGCCGAACGCTACTGCGAGAAAATTCTAAACAGTCTCTCCGCATTTTCTGAGACCTTCCGAACTCGCGCCACATTCCCTGATCCGGATAGTGTAAGTGAATCCCCTGTTTCAACCGATTATCTTCCTGATGGATTTATAGAATATCAGGAAAAACTTCCGGCCGAAATAACAGCGTTCCAGACGCTTCTTCAACAGAAAAAATACCCGGAAGCACATTACAAACTTCATCTTCTTACCACAGAATTTGACAACAGACGGCCTCAGCCCGTACCTGCAGATGATATTATTAAAAATATCGTAGATGAGGTCAGGAACTAGTATATTTCTGCTATTGAAATAAATTCACAATTTTTACCTTTCTTCCGGATTGCAGTATTGGCAAATAAATGCTATTATAAAAATCATTTTTTTCTTTGAGGTAAATATAAATGCAAAATCGGAACAAAGGATTTACACTTATAGAACTTATAGTTGTTGTTTCCATTCTTGCAGTTCTTGTCGGGCTGCTCGCCCCGGCTTATTCAAAATATATTGAACGAAGCCGGGAATCTGTTGATCTTGCAAATGTTCGCTCTGCATACGATGAACTGATGATAGAAGCTGCAACAGAAAATCAGACTACAACAAAAGTTGTACCACTGAAACAGAAAATAGCTGGCTGGCAGTCTATGAACACAGTATCAATTGGCGGTATTTCTCATACTAACGGCGAGGGGGACACCGAGCACTGGATAGGTGATCCGGTCAAGGGAGGAGTATGTGAAGTTTCTCTCACTGAAAATGGTGTTTTGTTTAACTGGAAAGGTGGAAGTGGGAACAGTACAGAAAAATATTTCTTTGATATTAACGAAGATCTGGATAAACCTCTCAGAGAAAGCGGGGTCCTTGACAAATTAATCAACGACAAAAATACATATTTTGAAATTGACTCTCGTTGTCCAAATTCCTCTATGCTTCCCTCCGTGCTTTCTAATATTAAAGAAGACAGTTTATTAAAAAATGGTACCTGGGCATATCTGGGAAGCGCCTCTGCTCCATCTAAGAGATATTTATTTTGGACTTCCGTAAATACAGATGCTGTGGGGCCAAATCAAAAAATCCCCGTTATAATGCGTACTGCGGATGGCAGATTTTATGTTTCTGAAACAACCACGGCTGTCCGAAATAATAATGGTTCCAAATATGTGACCATCGCAGAACATCTTACTGATGCCAAGCATCAGCAGCTTATCAATGCCGGTACAAAATATGATACTCTGAAAGACGCATATGATGCATATGCAAAACTGGTTACTGAAGGTAAATACCAAAATTATAAGGACACGCTCCCAAAATCATAATTAATATTTGCACCTTTTTTCTCAATATGATACAATTATTCTGTCAGGTGATGGCGAAGATGGCATTGCGTTTATTTGCAATGCCTTTCTTTATACCCGGATCCTGAATACAGGGAGAGAAAGAGAGGAAATCCTAATGAAAGAAAAGAAAAAAATGTCACTGGCCATGCAGATTTTTATCGCACTGGTCCTGGCGATCATTGCCGGCCTTCTGATGCAGAATTATGCCGACTTCGCCGAATCCTACATCAAACCTTTTGGTACGATTTTCCTGAATCTGATCAAATTTATTGTCGTTCCGATCGTATTGTTTTCCATCATGTGCGGTATCATTTCCATGAGTGATATCCGTAAAGTCGGTTCCATCGGATTAAAGACCGTTGTCTTTTATCTGTGTACCACTGCTTTTGCCGTTACTATCGGTCTGATCGGCGGAAACCTGTTCAAAAGCCTGTTTCCGGTCGTTGCAACTACTGACCTTACTTACGAGGCAGCCGAGGCAACTTCCTTCATGGACACACTGGTTAATATTTTTCCGTCCAACTTCATTTCACCAATGGTAGAAGCCAATATGCTTCAGGTTATTGTTATGGCTCTGATTCTTGGATTCGCCATCATTCTTGTCGGCGAAAAAAATGTCCGTGTTGTAAATGCTTTTAATGACCTCAATGACATCTTTATGAAATGTATGGAGATGATCCTGAAACTGTCCCCGATCGGTGTATTCTGCCTGCTGTGTCCTGTTATCGCAGCTAATGGCCCGGCCATCATCGGTTCTCTGGCAATGGTTCTTCTCGCAGCATACATCTGCTACATCGTACATGCCATCGTTGTTTATTCTCTGACCGTACGTACGCTCGGAGGAATGAGCCCGGTGAAATTCTTCAAGGGTATGCTTCCGGCAATCATGTTTGCTTTTTCCAGTGCATCCTCTGTCGGAACACTTCCGATCAACCTTGAATGTACCGAAAAACTTGGTGCAAAACGTGAGATTGCCTCCTTCGTACTTCCACTTGGCGCCACGATCAATATGGATGGTACCGCAATCTATCAGGGTGTATGTGCGATCTTTATCGCATCCTGCTACGGCATTCAGCTGACACTGCCACAAATGCTGACAATCGTCCTTACCGCAACACTCGCTTCTATCGGAACTGCCGGTGTACCTGGAGCAGGTATGGTTATGCTTGCCATGGTTCTTACTTCTGTAGGACTTCCGGTCGATGGTATCGCACTTGTAGCCGGTGTAGACCGTATCTTCGATATGGGACGTACCACAGTAAATATCACCGGCGATGCAGCCTGCACAATGGTTGTTTCCAACCTCGAAGCAAAAAAAGAAGCTCGCAGAGCCGCAAAATAAAAAATTTTATTTGACATATCATCTTCTTTTGCTTACTATAGTATTAGTGAAAGGGAGTAGTTATCATCCTGCATGCAGGGTGAATCAATGATCGTCATCACGCCATAAGGCCGGTTATTGTTGTAATCAACGAGACTTTTACCCATCATTTTTTGATGTGGTAAAGGTCTCTTTTTTATTCCATGCCTTTATCACAGGAAAGGAGATCATATGGAATATCTGTTACTGATTATCGGTTTTGTACTATTAATTAAAGGTGCTGACTTCTTTGTGGATGGAAGTTCTTCGCTCGCCAGATTTCTCAAAATCCCCAGTGTCATCATCGGTCTCACAATTGTTGCCATGGGAACCAGTGCCCCGGAGGCTTCTGTCAGCATCAATGCTGCACTTGCCGGAAACAATGACATTGCCGTCAGCAATGTTATCGGCTCAAACATTTTTAACGGTCTTGTTGTTGTAGGTATTTGTGCATTTATTTCCGCATTTAAAACAAACAAAGATATTTTGAAACGGGATATGCCTGTAAATATTCTGATCACACTAATTCTCTGTATTATGATTGCTGACGGAAAGCTCAACAGAATCGAGGGATTTCTTCTTTTAGCCGGAATGATTTTTTATATTCTGAATATGATTCATGCCGCATTAAAAAAGAGAAATGAATGTTCCGAGGAACAAAACATCCCTCTTTATAAAGCTCTTATTTTTATCATCGGCGGACTTGCCGCTGTCATTCTGGGAGGTAATCTGGTAGTAAATAATGCAAGCCAAATTGCCGTGTCTTTCGGTGTAAGCCAAAATTTTATCGGCCTCACGATCGTTGCAATCGGTACATCGCTGCCAGAGCTTGTAACCTCCATCGTTGCCACACGAAAAGGCGACAGTGCACTTGCCCTGGGAAATGCAATTGGCTCAAATATATTTAATATTCTTTTTATCCTTGGTACATCAGCAGTGATTTCGCCACTCCATATTCTCTCAGAATCTATGATCGACTGTATAATTCTCCTTATCAGCGGAGTTCTGTTGATTATTTTTGCTTTTACAAAAAAATCCATGAGCCGAACAGAAGGGATAATCTGTGTACTGGCTTATGTCGGATATACAGCATATCTTTTTATCAGATAATATTTTTGTTTCAGGCTCACATACAACAAAAATTTTGCAAACTACCACCACATAATTGCAATCTTTCAGATAAAATGTCATAATTATGGCATACAGATTTTTCTCTGTATGCCATTTTTACCCTTTAAATTCTTATATATTAAGGAGGCCTGAATTTCATGGAATTTCAAAAAGTACTTGAAACAAGAAGATCGGTTCGTAAATACGATCCGAATGTCTCTGTCACCAGAGAGCAGATGGAAGAACTGATTCGCGCCGCACAGGAAGCACCCTCATGGAAAAACTCCCAGACCGGCCGTTATTACTGTGTTTTATCCGAAGAAATCGCAGATAAGATCCGCGAAACCTGTCTTCCTCAGGCAAGAAATGCAGAAAAATCCAAACACGCAGCACTGATCATCAGCACCTTCGTACATAACTGCGCCGGTTTTCAAAAGGACGGCATTACACCGGAAAATGAAATCGGAAATGGATGGGGATGCTACGACCTTGGTCTGCAGAACTCAAACCTGATTCTCAAAGCTACCGATCTCGGACTTTCCACCCTGATTATGGGCCTCCGCGAATCTGACAAACTGCGCGAAATCCTCTCCATTCCGGAGACTGAATCCGTTGTAGCTGTCATCGCAGTCGGCAAAGCCACCGAAGAACCTACCCGCAAACCACGCAAATTCCTCGACGAAATCGCGAAATTCTTCTAAAAACAAAACACCCGCGCGACAGACAGACTCAGCGTGGCTTCCATGGTTCTGACTGCGCGTCCTACATACTGGCGCGTCGCGCGGTTCACCACCGGCGTAAACTATGGAGGCATTACATAAGGAAATAACTGACAACTCTAAATAACCAGCAGCTTTGAACAGGGACAGTCCCGACAGACTCAGCGTGGCTTCCGTTGTTCTGACTGCGCTAATTTCTGCCACAGAGTGCACTGTCTGAGCGAAGCGAGTTTGCACGAATGGCAGATAATAAATGCGCGGGAAGAACAGGAAACGCAGCTGGTCTGACGGGGCTGTCCCTGTCTCACAAGCTGCGTTTCTATTTAATAAGTTATTTATATCATGCCTTCATCAGTTTACGTCCACAACACTGTTTGTACTTCTTACCGCTTCCGCACGGACACGGATCATTCGGATAAACCTTGTCCTCTTTTCTCTGAACCGGTTTCTTAACCGAGGTATCATCCTTATTCGTTCCTGTAACCTTCGCTACCTGCTCACGCTCGATCTTCTGCTCTACATGAACATGATACAGCATACGAACTGTATCCTCCTGAATAGCGTCGATCATGTCATTGAACATCTTGAATGCTCTCGTCTTGTACTCAACAACCGGATCCTTCTGGCCATATCCGACAAGACCAATACCCTGACGAAGAAGTTCCATATCATCGATATGATCCATCCACTTGCTGTCGATAGATTTCAGAAGAACTACTCGTTCCAGCTCACGAAGCTGCTCTGCTTCCGGGAACTCAGCTTCCTTCATCTCATAAAGCTTCACTGCCTCTTCCTTCAGCTGCTGTTTGACCTCATCTTTTCTCTTACCCTGAACCATCTCAGTCGTAAGCGGCTCGATCGGAATGATTGAAGTCATCATAGGATTGAACTCATCCAGATTCCAGTCAACAGACTCCACCTCATCGGAGAAGCACATATCTACTGTGCTGTCTACAATATCTGTAATCATCTTGTAGATGGTATCACGCATGTTCTCACCATCCAGCACCTGACGACGTTCTTTATAGATGATCTCACGCTGGTCATTGTTAACCTGGTCATAATCCAAAAGATTTTTACGAATACCGAAGTTGTTGAACTCAATCTTCTCCTGTGCTTTCTGGATTGCATTGGAAAGCATCTTATGCTCAATCTGCTCATTCTCGGCAACACCCAGAGAAGTGAAGACCTTCATCAGTCTCTCAGAACCGAACAGACGCATAAGGTCGTCCTCCAGAGAGATGTAGAAACGGGATTCACCCGGGTCTCCCTGACGTCCGGAACGTCCACGAAGCTGATTGTCAATACGTCTGGACTCATGACGCTCTGTACCGATGATCTTCAGACCGCCGGCCTCTCTTGCGACATCGTCCAGCTTGATATCGGTACCACGGCCTGCCATGTTGGTTGCGATCGTAACAGCACCTGCCTGACCAGCCTGTGCAACGATCTCAGCCTCAAGCTCATGGAACTTCGCATTCAGTACATTGTGCTGGATACCTTCACGGCGAAGCATTCTGCTGAGAAGTTCGGAAGTCTCGATTGTGATCGTACCGACCAGAACCGGCTGCTGTTTCGCATGGGCTTCCTTAACAGCCTCAACAACTGCATTGAATTTTTCTTTCTTTGTCATGTATACGGCATCTTCGAGGTCTTTACGCTGTACAGGTCTGTTGGTCGGAATCTCTACAACGTCCATTCCGTAGATATCACGGAACTCTTTTTCCTCGGTAAGAGCTGTACCGGTCATACCGCCCTTCTTGTCATATTTATTAAAGAAGTTCTGGAATGTAATGGTTGCAAGAGTTTTGCTCTCTCTCTTGACCTTAACATGCTCTTTTGCTTCGATTGCCTGATGAAGTCCGTCAGAGTAACGACGTCCCGGCATGATACGTCCGGTAAATTCATCAACGATCAGGATCTCATCATCTTTTACAACATAATCCTGATCTTTGTGCATCAGGTTGTGTGCACGAAGCGCCAGTGTGATGTTGTGCTGGATCTCAAGGTTTTCCGGATCAGCAAGGTTTTCGATATTAAAGAATTTCTCAACCTTCTTGACACCCTGTTCGGTAAGGTTGACAATCTTGTCTTTCTCATTTACAACAAAGTCACCGGTCTCGACAACTTCTTCACCCATGATGGCTGCCATCTTGGTCATCTCATGGCTGGCCTCACCACGCTCCAGCTGCTGTGCAAGGATATCGCACACCTCATAAAGCTTGGTGGACTTGCCGCTCTGTCCGGAAATGATCAGAGGTGTACGTGCCTCATCGATCAGGACAGAGTCGATCTCATCGATGATACAGTAGTGAAGATCTCTCTGAACAAGCTGTTCTTTATAGATGACCATGTTGTCACGAAGATAATCAAATCCAAGTTCGTTGTTTGTTACGTATGTGATGTCACATCCGTATGCCGCACGACGCTCTTCCGGCTTCATGTCGTTAAGTACCACGCCTACAGTCAGACCAAGGAACTCGTGAACCTTACCCATCCACTCGGCATCTCGTTTTGCCAGGTAGTCGTTGACAGTTACGATGTGGACACCTTTACCCTCAAGGGCATTCAGGTATGCAGGAAGTGTGGAAACAAGAGTTTTACCTTCACCTGTTTTCATCTCGGCGATACGGCCCTGGTGAAGGATGATACCACCGATAATCTGTACACGGTAATGCTCCATTCCAAGTACACGCTTGGCTGCCTCACGTACGGTGGCAAATGCCTCCGGAAGAAGATCATCCAGTGTTGCACCTTCTGCAAGACGTTTCTTATATTCTCTTGTTTTGTCTCGTAACTGCTCATCCGTAAGCTGCTGCATCTGAGACTGATAGCTTTCGGTTTTTTCAACCAGCGGCATGATACGTTTTACCTCACGCTGGCTGCGGGTTCCAAATACTTTTGAAAAAACATTCATGTTTCTGCTCCAATCATTTTATTCGAATAAGACTGCTGTCTCTGATCTGTCCAATTTTGGATCATTCCAGTTCTCTGTTGATATCCGTTATACTGGATCACATATGGTATATATTCTACCACTTTCCTGTTATAAAAACAATGAACAATTATTTAACAAATCATGTCAGGAACAACAGAAAATATCCCGCATAGGATCCTGTTTTCGAGGATCCCGCGGGATATTACAGATCTTATTTCCTTACTTTTGCATTTTTTACACTGCTCCAGGCACCGTAATATGTCTTTCCGCTCACTTTTTTGTATGCACGGATACGAACATGATAAGTGCTTCCCTTTTTCAAACCGGAAAGTGTTCGGGTCAGTGCACTGGTGGACACTGTTCTGGCCCCTCTCATGGACCTTGAGACCGCATACTGGATCTGATAGCCGGAAGCACCAGCTGCTTTTTTCCAGCGGACAGTCAGCTTCCCGGAAGCCTTGCTGGACGGTTTGTACTGCACCGGAGCTGTCAGACGGACGATCCGGCTGCCGTTTTTGTTATAAGCACTTAAAGCAGAGCCCTTGTATGCGCGGACTGTATAGGTATACATGGTTCCTGATTTTACTGATCCGTCTGTATAGACCAGCGTATTGCTTCCGCTTACGGTAGCGATATTGACCCACTTGCTGCTGTTTCCGGTCCTTCGATAGATCTTATAGCCGGAAGCATTTGCAGCTTTTTTCCATTTGAAGACGATGCCGGCAGGGCTGTTGGAAGTGCCGGATAACCCGGGCGTGGTAAGCTTTACCGTTGTAAGGGCCGCAGAACGGAACTGGTATACGGCTGACTGTACTTCATCAGTCTTTTTCCATTCAGATTTCTGATAAACATACTTCTGGAAAAAGATATACATGTTATAAGTTGCGGCTTTGTTTATTCCTTTGGCAGATCCGATCCGCCAAGTAGTATTCTTCCTGTTATCGGTTGGATTTGGTGAAGTACTCCAGTAAACCGCCATCCACTTCACATCTCCGGGCCCGGGATTTGAATTTGTAGTTCCCGCACCGGTCACGGTAAAATTATAATATTTATTCGGAGTAAATTTCAGAGGAGAATCCAGCCCTCTTACAAAACTATCTTTGACATCTGGTATAGAAGGTATATAGGCTGGTGTCGGCGTCACATCATATTTCGGGCGGGTTCCCCTGTAATTCAACTTTAATTTTTTCAGGTTGCTGGTTCTTCCGTCTGAACCCAATACCTTAAGATACAGATCAAATTCTTTCTCTGTATCCAGATTCTTAAGATATATCACAAAGCTTCTGTTTGCAATAACCGCCACACGAGAGTTTCCCGTATCGACCCTCGGAACATCAGATGTTCCGTCCTTTTTTCTCGCTACAGCTTTGTAGTAGCAGGCTCCGTTTGCATCAACTTTAAGTGTCACATTTACAGAACTGCGGCTTACCCATTTTTCTCCGGTCCATTTTACGTTTATTTTTGGCACCGGTGTTGGTGTCACTGTCAGTTCCGGATCCGCTGTCGGTGTCACTGTCGGTTCCGGATCCGTTATCGGTGTCACTGTCGGTTCCGGACCCGCTGTCGGTGTCACTGTCAGCTCCGAAGCTGACGCTGACATAGCTTCTGCGTTTTCTTCTTCCATACTGTCTCCTGCTTCTTCAGGTATCAGTTCTGTCAATAATACTTCCGGATCATCCTCACTGGAGATCTCTTCTGAAACTCCTTCCTCAGCTCCGCCGAAAGCATCCTCGCTGTTCTCCGCATTTTCCGCGTTTTCCAAATCTTCCATGGTTGCATCGGAAGAGTTATCCACCATTTCCTCAGAAATATCCTCACTGTCTTCTGCAGGCTGCTCAGTCTCTCCCATAGACTCTGTAGTTTCCTCTGCGGAAAACAGCTCCTGGCTGTCCGCAGTATTTTCTGTGATTTCTGCATCACCGCTGCCAAACTCTGCAGCCATACCGGTTGCCGGAAGCACCGTCACACAAAGTGCAGCACTTAAAAAAAGTGCCAGAACTTTTTTCTTCATTTACCTTCCTCCTTTTCTCCGTGAGTTACATATTTGTTATGTCAAGGAGATATTCGTACTCCACACAGTATTATTTTTCAGAAAGTGGGGCTGACTGAAACTTGTACTGTACAGACTGTATCTTATCCGTAGACTGCCATTTGGAATCCTTGCAGGTATATTTGCGGAAGAAAACATACAGATTAAAAGTTCCCTCCTGGTCGATTCCTTCCTTGGAACCGATCTTCCAGGTGCTTCGGATCCGGTTGGAATTCGGATTCGCAGATGTGCTCCAGTAAACAGGCACCCACTTAATGTCTCCGTTTTCCGGATCCTCATTATCGGTACCTGCACCGATAACCTTAAAATCATAAAATGTATCCGGGTAGAATTCCAGAGGAGAATCCAGCCCCTCTACCGTACTGTCCTCTGCCTTTGGTTTGGATGCTTTATGTTTTTTCTCAGAATCTGTTTTTTTCGCCGGGCGGCTGTCCTGATCAAGCTCCATCCGCTTCAGATCACTTAATTTCCCATTCTCATCCTCAATCTGGATATACAGATCAACTGCCTGGTCTGTATCCAGGTCTGCAAGTGTGATCCCGAACTCTTCATCCTCACTGATCAAAACCTCATCATTCACGGTATTTCCGGTCTCGATCTGAGGCACCTGGGGATTTCCGTCTTCCCCCCGCTCTGCCCATTTATAATAGCAAACGCCGTTAACGGCTGACGTAAGCGTTATCTCTGCCTGGGAATAGCTGTCCCATTTAAATCCTGTCCATTGTATTTCTGACTTTTGGAAATCCTTTGTATTGTTTTCTCCGGAAATCAGTTCCAGATCCTCCACAGTCTGTTCTTTTATGGTGTCACCACTGTTAAATTCCGCTGCCATACAGGTAGCCGGTATCATGGTCATACCAAGAGCTGCACTTAAGATCACCACAGGAAGCTTCTTTTTCATTTTTCCTTCCTCCTTTCGCATATGTCTTCATTATATAATTCTCCCCTATTGCTTGCAACAGAAAAGAAGCCTGATTTTGCTGTGACATAAAAGGCTCCGGAAACCTGCCGATTTCTCACACAGATTCCCGGAGCCTTCCATTCAATATTCAGTTGTGATAATAAAATTCCCTATCAGAACTCTGGTTCGATCAGTCCGTAAGTATTTCCTTTACGTTTATAAACTACGTTAACCTGCTCTGTCTCAGCATTAAAGAATACAAAGAAATTATGTCCGAGCAGTTCCATCTGTACGCATGCATCTTCCGGATACATTGGTTTGATTCCGAATTTCTTGGTACGGATGATCTTAACTTCTTCATCCTCATCGTAGTCCTTGTCCAGATATGCTTTCTGGAAGTTGGCTGCTGCCTGCTGTTTGTCTACGATTTTATTTTTGTACTTGCGAAGCTGACGTTCAATGACTTCCTCTACCAAATCGATTGATACATACATGTCATTGCTTACCTGTTCGGAACGAATGATATTTCCTTTTACAGGGATTGTCACTTCAATTTTCTGTCTTTCTTTTTCAACACTTAAAGTTACTACAACTTCGGTGTCAGGAGTGAAATACCTTTCCAGTTTACTGAGCTTGTCCTGGACTGCTGTCTTAAGACCTTCTGTAACTGTAATATTTTTTCCGCTGATGATAAACTTCATGCTTCCATCCCCTTTGCTGTTTGATGAACCTATTATAACACATATTTTTGAATTTTAACACTATTTTATTAAAATTTCACATTTTTTCTGTTTACTTCAGAAATAACTTTAAAGTTCCTTTGTCATTATGGGGAAATAGCAAAAATTCTGTAATTGTTCTGTACATTTTCACTGTGATTCCTGAGATTACTATAAAAATTAGTTAAAGTTTAATCAGTTCTGAGAATGAAATATTTCCGCCAAAAAGATCCAATGCACTGCCTACTGTGACATCCAGTCTGTCTTTTCCATATTTTCGCAGATCCTCAATATCCTTCATGGAGCCAACTCCACCTGCGTAAGTAACCGGATTTCCTTTATACTCCCCCAGCAGAGATGCAAGTTCTGTTTCAACTCCGCGTGCCTTTCCCTCCACATCTACTGCATGGACCAGAAACTCATCGCAGTAACTTCCCAGTTCTTTCATAATATCCAGTGTCATAGTGACATCTGTAAATTTCTGCCAGCGGTCTGTCACAATATAGTATTTTCCATCTTTTCTGCGACAGCTCAGGTCAAGAACCAGTTTCTCTTTTCCCACAGTCTCTTTCATTTTGTTCAGATTTTCCCAGGAAATCCTTCCATCTTTAAATACATAAGATGTAACGATTACATGACTGGCACCTGCACTAAGATATTCCCCTGCATTTTCCGGGTTCACTCCTCCGCCGATCTGTAATCCTCCCGGATAAGTATGTAATGCAAGAATCGCCTGTTCTTTTGTTGATTCATAGTATGGGGAGTCATGACCATTTAACAGAATTACATGTCCTCCTTTTATCCCTGCCTTCTTATATAATTCTGCATAGAAAGATGCATCCTGCTCAGATACAAAATTCTCACTTGCCTGATCCTGTACGTCCGTAAGGCTTTCACCTACAATCTGCTTTACTTTTCCATTATGTATATCAATACATGGGCGAAATTTCATAAAATCCATACCTCCATATCCGTTATATGTACTCTCAGAATCTTTTTGTACTTATAGCAAGCCTCTTAAATTAATGCATTTGAGACAGTTCAGCAGAGTGCGAAAGACAAGGAAGATATCTGCAGGCGTGCTGACGC